>Ga0164296_1000776_pt1 | contig 36515 bp, 28 predicted proteins | sample GEODES057metaG_FD_113533 | JGI IMG/M metagenome (GOLD analysis project Ga0164296, IMG submission 113533) | Dystrophic lake water microbial communities from Trout Bog Lake, Wisconsin, USA - GEODES057 metaG | ecosystem: Environmental > Aquatic > Freshwater > Lake | place: USA: Trout Bog Lake...
AAAACGCCGCTCTCATAGCGTTTGACCTTCAAAACCTCAGCAGCTTGTTGTTGTGGAGTTAGATTCTTGTGAATGATGCCCATTCCCCCCTCTTGCGCAATGGCAATGGCCAATCGCGCCTCCGTCACAGTGTCCATTGCAGCTGAGACCAAGGGGAGATTTAGTGCAATTCTGCGCGAAAATTGTGTGTGAAGTTGGGTGTCTTTGGGTAAGACGTTAGAGTACGCTGGCACCAATAAAACATCGTCAAAGGTGAGCGCTTTTCCTAGCAGGCGCATATGTAAAGCTCCAAAAGAAAGATTCTAACGTTTTGAAGCCTTTTTGGACACCCAATAGAGTAAGAAATCTGCTGAATTGGCCAGATCTCAAAAAATACACCCAAGGGATATACTTGGACACCCCCCCATTGAAACTGGAGCTTATCCTTGAATATTTTGAAAACTCAATGCTCAAATCCCTTGATTAGATTGGTCACTTTAATCCTTCTTTTGAGCTTGAATGGGTGCAGCATCCTCTCCATCGCAGACACTGCAGTTTCTGCAGCGGCCGATGTTGTGGGAATGGGCGTGCACGCGGCCACCTCAGCTGTCGATGCAATATTGCCTGGTCCCAAAAAGTAATTTCTACTCAATCGATTCGTTTGCTGATCCTAGCTTGAATCAGTATGACTTAGGGCATTAGCCACCCACAGAGGTCTCAAACAATTTTGAACATATTTCGACGGGTATTGACGAAGTGAGGCCGTGCCACATCGCTCCAAGCCGTCCCCCTGACAGCCAACCATTCTGGACAACCCAACACCTCGGGGGCCAACAAGTCGTAACAGGCCAACGAATAAGGACCTGAGTCTTGGTTGATGTATCTCTTGGCATTCACACACCCAGGAACTCTAGACAAGCCAGGCATGTGTTCAATGTCATACCAATTAGAGACCTCCTGGAGCCAACCATGCTCAACATCTGTCTCCACCACGTAATGAAATTGAGCAACTGCATCTTGTTGTGCACCATCTAGGTTCATGACCTCGGTCAATCTCGATAGATTGACATCCACAGCCGAATTGAACTGACAACACCCAAACGCCTTCAACTCTTCATTCAAAGCTTGCAGGTATTGGCGAATTTGTTCATCATCCAACTTGACTGACACACTAGTTGAACCAGAGTGCGACTCTTCTCTTCGAGGACTCCAATAGGCGTAATACAGACTACCTTGTTCAACATCAGACTTCAAAGCAGAACGAGTCAATTGAATTTCTAAATTAAATTCGACACTCAGTCTGCTTTGGAAAGCAGCCAAAGCGGCTTGAACATTTGCCAGCAGATCTGATTCAGATTCACTTTGAATTTGCAGTCCCTTCCAGTGAATCCGACAAAGCAACAGATGCGTATCAATGCCCGACATGAAGAGCCTGCAAAAATCTTGACACCATGTTGTATGCCCCAATTGTGGCAACCAAATCAACTCGACCTTGAGGGTTAAAGTGCTCCATGACTTGAGCAAACAAGGCATCGGGCACAACAATTTCTTTGGTCATGGTGTCGGTGAGCTTCAAAGCAATTTGCTGCACTGGACTGAGCAAGTGGGATATGCTTTGAAAACCAGAATGATCAGCATGGTATTCCAAGGTTTTAAGAGCATCAATCGTTTGATCAGAAACGCCTGCCTTTAATGCGTGTGGAACGTGAGCATCAAATTCATAGGGCGCATGGTTCAAAACGGCCACTCGCAAAATCACCAACTCACGCACATCAGCTGATAAAGAACTGTAATTTCTAACTGCCGAGAGCATTTGCTCCCAACCATGACAAATGGGTGGGCTGTTGAGCAACACCTGATAGAGTTCAGAGACCCTCCCACGCTCGGCTAAAATTTTTGCCTCTTGTTGGGCCAATTCAGGCCGTGTCCCTGGTTGCACGGGTTCTATTCTTTTCATCTTTGCCCTACTCCTCATTGGAAGAAAAATTGTTATTCAAAGCAATCAATCGCAGCGTGCTGACATACCGCCGTCCACCACAATTTCAGTTGCCGTAATGAAACGGGATTCATCACACGCCAAGAACAGGGCAGCATTTGCTGTATCTCGACCATCGCCCATGAAAGGCAATGGAATTCTGGATTGGCGCTGCTCCAATAGAGCTTGTACATTACCTCCAGCTCTTTGCCCAGCCAACCTCACCTCTACCATGGGAGTGTGCAACTGCCCAGGCACAACAGAATTGACCCTAATTCCTTGCTTGGCATACTGAACAGCAAGCACCTTGGACATTTGAATCACTCCAGCCTTGGTTGCTGCATATCCCACTTGTGCTGAACCCGTCCAGCGGGTACCAGAGGTAGAAGCAACATTCACAACGGAGCCAGATTGTTGTTCAATCATGTAAGGCAATACGTATTTACAAGTCAGAAACACACTCTTCAAGTTGTAGTCAACTTGTGAATCCCAAACTTCCTCACTCATCTCCACGGGCCCACCTTTGGCAGACCCGCCAACGTTATTGACCAAAACGTTGATTCGATTGAATTTTGAAACACAGGCTTTTACGGCCTCTTGCACCGATTGAGTGCTGGTGACATCACACTCATGGGGCACAAAGCAACCCCCGAAAGATTCGATCAAACTTTGTGTTTGAGACATGTTTTCTTTGTTCAAATCCATTCCAAAGACCAATGCCCCTTCTTGAGCAAATCGAACGGCCATCGCACGCCCGTTACCCCAACCAGGACCGACAGAGCCTGCCCCTGTGATAAAAACCACTCGATCCTTTAAACGTTGCTGCGCAACGGGGGTCATTTGCAAATCATCGTAGAGTTCTGTACTGGGCATGGAATGAGCTTAAATATTGAGATTAGGAATCTATTTTTGACAGTTCAATTGGATATCAAGCCTTAAAAGCATAAAAATGCTCTGGATTGACAACCAAAAGACGCTCAAGTGCTGCCTCAGAGGGAGCGATCAACTTCAAAGCGTTGATCAACACACCATCATCGGGAATGTGAGTGTGATTGGGGTGTGGCCAATCGGTGCCCCAAAGACATTGATCTGGAAACTCTGAAACCAAAGAACGCGCCAACTCAATGCCATGGAAATAAGGTTTGCTGGGGTCAGAAAAAGGAACAGCTGCATCAATGCGATCGATGCCACTGACTTTCACTCTGAACAAAGGATTACGCAACAATTGGAACAATTTGGCAAAGTCAGCATGCGCAACCCCCAAAGTAGCATCCACTCGCCCCATGTGATCAATGACAACTGGAACCGAACTTTTTGCAAATTCATGAGACAACTCGTGCACCATCGAACTCTCAAAATGAACTTGTAAATGCATACCGACCGCCTTCAACCTTGGCGTCAAGTTCACAACCTCTTGAACCGTATGGGCACCAGCACCCAAGTGCTTCATAAAGTTAAAGCGCACCCCTCTAACTCCAGCATTGGCAAGTCTTTTTAGCTCTGAATCTGCTACGTTTACTGGCACCAAAGCCACGCCCAAATACCTTCCTCCACCGGCCTTTATCGCATCCTCAACCACACGGTTATCAAACCCGTGAATCATGGACTGCACGATCACGCAGCGCCCAATGCCCATCTTTTTGTGCATTGCGAACAAGGCCTCCTTACTCGCCTCTTGGGGTGTGGAGGAACGATTTGCATCATATGGGAAACGATCTCTGGGCCCAAAAACGTGCACATGCGCATCACATGCGTTTGGCGGAAGTGCAATCTCACATGCACTTGGAGAGGGATTAAAGGTTTGAACAACCACTTCGTTGACTTGGACACTCATGGATTTCGCATTCAAAAAAAGCTCTACACAATTGGCAAGGGAGGAGACTCAAAAATCAAAGAATCATCTCAGACGACAATTGTCACCTATTTTGAGACAAGACACACCTGAGGTTAGCCCTCAAGGGTTGTCATGGCTACTTTTTGAATCACAACTTTGGGTTCAGTCATCAGTATGTGGATCGAGTTCAGGGAACAAAACGTCTACAAAACCGAATTGACTCATGTCATTCATGCGCATGGGATACAAAATGCCCCACAGGTGATCGCATTCGTGCTGGACAACTCGGGCATGAAAACCACTGACTTGGCGAGAAAACGCATTTCCCCACTCATCAAAACCGCTGTATTTCAAGTGCTGGTATCTGGGTACCAAGCCTCGCATACCCGGCACAGACAAGCACCCCTCCCACCCCATTTCCAAACCCTCTGGGGAGTCATTCAAGTACTCGAGCTTGGGATTGATGAGAACTGTTCTAGGGACCAGTTCGGCATCAGGATATCGGGGATTGATCTGATCGGTTCCAAAAATCACAACCTGCAAGTCGACCCCTATTTGAGGCGCAGCCAAGCCAGCCCCATTGGCATGCGCCATGGTGTCTTTCATGTCTTCTAACAATTGAAGCAACTCTGGTGAACCAAAATCTTTTACCTCTTTTGCTTTTTGGAGCAAACTGGGTTCACCCATTTTTAAAATTGGTTTGACAGACATGTGTCCAATCCTCTCAAGGTGAGCGATGTTGATCTAGCAAAGCTATGAAAGCTTCCTCATCCAAAACAGGCACTCCCAACGCTTGTGCCTTTTCCAATTTGGAGCCAGCCTCTGCTCCAGCAATCACCGCAGTGGTTTTTTTACTCACGCTAGATGCAACTTTGGCACCTAAGGATTCCAAACGTTCTTGCGCTTGATCACGACTAAAGCCATTCAAAGTGCCGGTGATCACATAGGTCAAACCCTGCAGTGGCTTTACAGCATCCAAGTCGATTTGCACCTCTTGCCAATGCACACCCAAAGCTCTCAATTGCTCAATGAGCTCTCTGTGGTGGGCTTGGGCAAAAAAGGCCAACACACTCATGGCCACAACGGGCCCCACATCGCGAACTTCCAAGAGTTGCTCTGCGCTTGCGTTCATGATGGCGTCAATGGAGCCAAAGTGTTTGGCCAAATCTTTAGCAGTCGATTCACCAACGTGGCGAATTCCCAAAGCATATAAAAATTTTGCCAGAGTGGTGGCTTTGGATGCTTCGATGCTCTTCAATACATTTGAGGCTGATTTTTCAGCCATGCGTTCAAGGACCATTAAAGAGCTCAGACCCAAGCGGTACAAATCGGCCACCGTTTTAATCGTTTCCGTTTGCACCAATTGCTCAATGAGCTTTTCACCCAAGTCCTCAATGTTCATTGCCCGTTTAGATGCAAAATGCCAAATGGCTTGCATCCTTTGAGCTGAGCAAAATAACTCACCCGTGCAACGGTGATCCACCTGCCCAGGCTCTCTTAATGCAGGACTTTGACAAATGGGGCAAAGCTTGGGCATTTCAAAAGGCAAACTTTGAGACTCACGCTTATCGAGTACAACACCCACAATTTCAGGGATGACATCTCCAGCCCTGCGAACAATCACCGTGTCACCCACCCTGACATCCTTGCGCAATGCCTCATCCTCATTGTGTAGCGTTGCGTTGGTCACCGTGACTCCACCAACAAACACGGGTGCTAGTTTTGCAACTGGGGTGAGCTTTCCAGTTCTACCCACCTGCACCTCTATACCCAAAACAGTTGTGAACTGCTCTTGTGGAGGGTATTTGTGAGCCACTGCCCAACGCGGCTCGCGTGTCACAAAACCCAATTGAAGTTGCCAATCCAAACGGTTGACCTTGTAGACCACTCCGTCGATGTCGTAGGGCAAGGACATGCGCTCGCGCCCCATTTGCTCATGGAAATGGACCAATCCATCCACACCCTCAACACATTGGGTCTGAGTCGCCACAGGAAACCCCAAATCTTTAAGCCAACCCAGCACTTCCCAGTGACTTGATAGTCCCATGGCTCTGAGCTCATTGAGAGAGAGCTCCACTCGAGAGGCAGTGTCGTCATGAGTCAACGCATCAAGTGCAGACTGAAGTTCAACGTCTTGAGAGCTTGGACTCAGTGCAATCGATAACTGAGCTCTGACTGCGCCCACTCCATAAGCAAAAAAGCTAAGCTTTCGCTCAGCAGCGATTTTGGAATCTAACTGCCTGAGCGCTCCAGCTGCTGCGTTTCTGGGGTTGACAAATGTTTTCTCATTTTTCAAACCTTGAGAGATTTTTTCCATTTGTCTCTGATTGAGTCGCTCAAAATCAGCTCGCTTCATGTAAACCTCACCTCTTACTTCGATCCACTGGGGAATCGGAGCGCCTCCCTTTGGTGACATCAATCGAATGGGTATTTGCATGATGGAGCGCACGTTTTGAGTGACTTCTTCCCCAAAGCTTCCGTCCCCTCTCGTGGCAGCTCGCACCAGCACCCCGTTGAGGTAAGTCAAATTGATGGCCAAACCATCAAACTTCAATTCGGACACATATTGAACTTGCGGATCGCCTGGCGCCAATGACAACTCTTTTCGAATTCGATCATCAAAACTTTTGGCACCCGACTCTTCGCTATCGGTTTGGGTTTTAATGCTGAGCATGGCTTGCCCATGTCGCACTGAATTGAATTGATCCAATACCGCACCGCCAACCCTTTGAGTAGGTGAATCGGCAGATATCCATTCTGGATGTTCACGCTCCAAGGCTTCAAGCGCTTGATACATCGAGTCGTATTGAGCATCAGAGATCAGCGGTGCATCCAGCACGTAATAGCGATGCGCATGCTCATTGAGGGCTTGCTTGAGCTCGTTGTAGTTCTGCAAAGTGGAGGTCATGAAAGAAATAACGATTGAATTGATGGGTGAGGCATTGAGTCAACCCATTCGTGGATTTTTGAAATATCCGAGCGATTTTGGGTAAATCGAAATTAACGACCGGAACCAACGATCAGCTGAACAATCTTCTGGCCTGAGGCGATCCAGATGCAAGATCTCTAGAGGCCAATACGTCGTAGAGTGCCAAAAGATCTTGTTCAATATTGGCCAAAGCATTTGAGGTGAGCACGTAACCTTGATCATCTGTGATGGTCCCCTCCATGCTTTGCGATAACTCTTGAGCGATGAACCACATGCGTCTAAAAGGCTCATCGCTTTGCTCAACTTGGGGAACATCTAGTGTCAGACTCAAGAGTCTGATGGCTGAGTTGGAGGGATCATCGGCCAAAGCGGCTTGAGTGTCAAAACTCAACACCAAAATGGGCTGAAGTCCCACCGCTTTAGCTGGAATGACCATTCGACCAGGGATTGCACCAGCTACAAATCCCAACTTGGCCGCATGTTGCTGAACAAAGCCTGGACTCCAAGCCAAACGCTGAGCCTTGATTTGGAAAATCAACTGCGCATCGTGTTCCCCAGCAAATTGATCCAGCTCTCTAGCTCTTGCAACCTCCTCCAACATATCCGTAAACTCGGGCTCTCCTCCAACGGCATCAGCAAAGCGCTGAACTTTCAAAACATATTCTGAAAATTCAATTTCATTCAAGGGACCCAGCCGATTGGCCAACTGCACTCCGGCTTGAAAGGCACTGTAGCGCTGCCCAGCTTTTATAACTTCCCACTCACCACGGTGAGCGTTCAAACCCTCAATGGTGAAAAGCTTTCCCCCAACGCGCCGAGTAAGTGGCATGTGAGACAAAGCCAATTCACCAGCAATGACGGTATCAATTTCAATGGGAGTGATCACATCGATCAATGCATCCAACATGTAACCCTTGTCAGCATGTTGCATCAAATGAGAGACCTCCATCTCCAAGTCTTGCTCCCCCTCTTGGTCTGGATTTACTGAATGGCCTGACTGTAAAGTTGAAGGGTGGGCGTGTGATGCGGCCTCGAGATGGGCTGAACCTTCCAATGGAGCATTCGAGTGCGCACCTTCGTGGCCAATATCACCATCTAAGCTTGGTTCAGAGCGATTCACATCAAAACCGCTGGGAGGTTTTTCCTCCGCTTGCCGAGGCTTGTTTTGCCTAGAAGACCAAGCGCCTTGGGCCACGACAACAGCCAAAATGACACCACCCAAAGCAGCCAAAGCAACTTGCATCGTACTCATCTGAAGAATTCCTCAAGCTTCTTGAAAGTGCTCAACCTCAAGCCTCCACCATGGAGACAGCGGACTCCATGTCAACGGCAACAATTCTAGAGACACCCTGCTCCTGCATGGTCACACCAATGAGTTGCTCTGCCATTTCCATTGCAATTTTGTTGTGCGAGATGAAGAGAAATTGCGTTTCCTTGGACATGCTCTTGACCAGCTTGCAATACCGCTCCGTGTTCGCATCATCCAGTGGCGCATCAACCTCGTCGAGCAAACAAAATGGGGCTGGATTGAGCTGAAAAATCGCAAAAACCAATGCAATGGCAGTCAGTGCTTTTTCACCACCAGAGAGCAGGTGAATGGTTTGATTTTTCTTGCCCGGGGGTTGAGCCCATACCTGAACTCCCGAGTCCAAGATCTCCTCACCCGTCATCACCAGTTTGGCATTGCCCCCACCAAAGAGCTCGGGGAACATACGACCAAAATGTTCATTGACGCTATTGAAGGTGGTTCCCAAGAGGTCACGTGTCTCGGCATCAATCTTTTTGATCGCAGCCTCCAAAGTGTTCATCGCCTGCGTCAAGTCTTGGGTTTGAGCGTCTAAAAATGTTTTTCTCTCTTGGGCAAGGGTGAGCTCATCCAAGGCGGCCAGATTCACCGCACCCAATGATGCAATTTCACGTCCCAGCCGATCTATTTCCCCAGACAGTCCTTGAAGCTGAACGCCACCTTCTTGAATGCTCAATTCCACGGCATTCAAATCTGCCTGTGCATCCAACAAATGCTTTTCGAATTGTTCCAAACTCAGTCTTGCAGCTTGCTCCTTGAGCTGCAAGTCCGACATGCGTTGCCGCAAAGGCTCAAGTGCTCTTTCCACCAAAAGACGTCTTTCATCGCTTGCGCGAAGCTTGGAGGTCAAATCATCGTAAACACTTCGCTTGGAAGCCAACACTTGCTCTCTTTGAGCTTTGATGGCCAGGGCTTCTTGTAAGGCCTGCAGTGCTTTGTTTTCTTGAAGCTCCTCGAGCTCAGCTTGCAACTGCGCTGTTTCGCTGGCAATCGAAGAAATTTGCTCTGTTGCAGACAACTGCGTTCTTTGCAGCTCACCCAAACGTGTGGCATATGAGGACAGAACAAAGGATTCTTGTTGAAAATCTTTCTCTCTCTGTCTTGTCTCATTTTGTTGAGTCAACAAGGCATTTGAAGCCTGCTCGAGCTGCTCGGTGTACAGATGTGCTCGCTCTTGTTGATCTCCCAACTGCATATCCAAAGATTCAAACCTATTCTCAAGCTCCCTTAACCTTTGTTCAAGGCTTTCTTGATGCACTTGAGATTCGGTCAAATCGGTTTTAATTTGCTCACCGCGTTGGCGGGTTTGATCAAATAACTGAGCAATAGCAATCGACTCAACTTGAGCATCGTGCGCTCTTTTTTGTGTGAGGATTGTGTTTTGACGAGCCTGCTCTAAGCCCTCAATGGCCCTCTTGTAAGCGGACTCAGCTCGAATCAAGTCTTGCTGTGCCTGCTCTCGCATCAAATGCTGAGCCCTGAGTTGTTTTTCAAAATTTTCAATAGCCTGATTTCTCTCAAGCACACCCGCTTGTTCATGATCAGGAGCGTAAAAAAGGACCGTGCTCGAGGCTACCACATGGCCTTGGGCGGTATAGATGTTTTCGTTTTCAGTTAAATTGAATTGGCTTCTGGCAACAAAAGCTTGTGACAAGTTCTCCGCCGTATAGGCTCCCGTCAACCACTGGGAGAGCAACGCTTTCAAGGAACTGTCAAAGCAATTGATCCTATCGATCAATCGCGGTAATTTGGATTGATTGTGATCTGTATTTTGTTTGGGTATTTCGTGAAATACGACCTTTGTGGGTGGTGGATCTTTGTCCAAGGACTGAACACTCTCCAAGCGGCCAACCAAATAGGAGCCGATGCGCTCCTTTAAGGCCGATTCAACGGCCGTCTCCCACCCCGACTCCACTTGAAGCTGACTCCACAGGGCTTGCAATCCATCTAAGCCGTGCTTTTGCAACCAAGGCTTTAGGCGGCCACTGTCCAAAACAGAGGTTTGAAGGGTCTTCAACGCTTCAATCTTGGCCGACAAGTCACTCTCCTTGGCGGTCTCAGCGTTGAGGTGAGTTTGGGCGTTTTGGCGATCGCTCTCCAAGGCGGGAAGCGAAACTTGTAACTCATCCAACGTGGCTTTGGCTTCTTCTGCCTGGGCCAAGGCCAAACTCAATTGCGACTGAGCTTGATCCAAACGGCTCGCATCAGGCGCTTTGATTTGCAACAAATCTGAGTTGAGCCTTTGGACACGAGTGAGTGTTTGATTCAATTGATCTTGAATTCCACGCTGCTCGGCTGCCAACACTTGAATTTGTTGCTGCAATTCAATGACAATTTTGTTTTGATCTTGACTCTTGACTTGCGCTTGGGTTTGTCCATCTTGTAGCGATGCCAAAGAATCTGAGAGGGATTCAATCTCAGCCTTGAGTCTTTCCACAAGCTCGGTGTGCTCGGCTTGCTTTTCACCCAACTCAGACTCCTCTAACTTGGCCTCTTCTAACCGGGAGAGCCACTGCTTGGATTGATCCTCTAAAGAGAGAAGGCGTGATTGTGCCCTTTGTCGGGTTTCGTTCAAAAAACGAATTTCGCCCTCTAATCTTCCAACCTCTGCAGAAGACTCATAAAGCTGGCCTTGAGCTTGATTAACCTCATCTCCACCAGCATAGTGACTCTGTCTCAAAGACTCAATTTCATTTTCAATGTGCCTCAAATCAGCCACTTTGGTCTCAAGCTCAATCTCAGCTTGCGAGATGTCCTTGCCGATTTGATCTCTGACTCTTTTTGAATCCTGAGCCTTTAGCCACCACAACTGCTGCTGTTTGGTGATCACACTTTGGTTCAAAGCATGGTATTTCCGAGCAACTTCGGCTTGTTGCTCTAGTCTTGAGAGCTGCGAGTTGAGTTCACGCAAAATGTCCTCGACTCGCACCAAGTTCTCACGCGTGTCGGACAACCTGTTTTCAGTCTCGCGACGACGCTCTTTGTATTTCGAGACACCTGCGGCTTCCTCTAGAAAAAGACGCAACTCTTCCGGTTTTGACTCAATGATTCGACTGATCGTGCCTTGCCCAATGATCGCGTAGGCTCTTGGTCCTAAGCCAGTGCCCAAGAATACATCTTGGACGTCGCGTCTTCTCACAGGGTGATTGTTGAGGTAGTAGCTGCTCGAGCCCTCGCGAGTCAAAATTCGCTTAACAGCAATCTCCGAATACTGCCCCCACTGACCACCCGCGCGGTGATCGGAATTGTCAAACACCAACTCCACACTGGAGCGAGAGGCTGATTTCCTGATGTTGGTTCCATTGAAGATGACATCTTGCATGGACTCGCCCCTGAGCTCACTGGCTCTGCTCTCACCCAACACCCATCGAACCGCATCCATGATGTTGGATTTGCCACAACCATTGGGACCAACAACGCCAACCAGTTGGCCAGGCAACATCAGTTGGGTTGAATCCGCAAAAGACTTGAATCCAGATAACTTTATGTGAGTAAGACGCACCGAACACCTTTGAATTAGTTCTTTTTATTCTTGGGGGCTTAAATCCCGACTTTTCTATTTTCTCATGATCCAAGCCATAAACTTCAAACTCGCAATCATTTAGCCCAACTTCCTACAAGCGATCTTGATAAGCCAAGGCCGCGTAATGTAACTCTTTAAGTCTAACTTTTAACCCCCCCACGTCGGTTTGAAGCCCTTGTGGCGAGTTTTTACTCAATGACTTCAATTCATCTTCCAAAGCTTGAAACAAAGCCACTAACTCGGGACTCACAAAGACGCTTAACATGCCCTTAAAGCTATGTGCCATTGATTTGGCTTGTTCCCAGTCGCGTTCATGAATCTTGCCCTCTAGACTCTCAAAATCTGGCAATAAGCCAGCGGTGAATTGAGCCATCAAATCCTTTAACTGCCCAGCCTCAAAGCCATAATCTTTTAGGCGATCAATATCTAAATCTTTCATTTCTCGCTCCCCTCCCTGCTTTATGTCCACTTTGATAGGCGCACCTGCAGCACCATCAAACATGACTCAACCTGACTGATGCACGCTTAATTTGAAACCAAAAAGCACAATCACCCATTTACATAATCTTTAATTATTCATTTTCCCATCAATTTATCGAATAATTAATCTTTTTTAATCCATTTTATGAATATTTCCCCCTCCATCGTGTCACTTCCTACAGCTTGAAGCGGGCGTGTGCTCTCAATACGAAGCCACGGATTCGGAGCGATAATACCCCCATGAATTCTCTTCTCAATCAACTCCAGCCCTATCCTTTTGAGCGGCTGAGAATCCTCTTCCAAGGCATAGAACCGAACCCCAAAATGAGCCCAATCAGCCTGGGAATTGGAGAGCCTCGTCATCCAACACCCCCTTGGCTCAAAGAGCATTTGTTGGGCGCTTTTGATGCCTTGGCCAGCTACCCGCCAACTGCGGGCGACTTGAGCCTGAGACAAGCTTGTGCGAATTGGCTGAAATCGCGATACAAACTGAATTTAGATCCGAAAGACCAAATATTGCCCATCACTGGCTCCAGAGAGGGACTCTTCTCAATCGCTCAAACGGTCGTCAACAACCCCAAAATCAATGACCCTCAAGCCAGCAAACCCTATGTGGTATTGCCCAACCCTTTTTATCAAATCTACGAGGGAGCGGCAATTTTGGCGGGAGCAACCCCGTACTATGTACCCAGCATCCCAGAGAAAAACTTTGCCATGGACTGGGCCAGTGTTCCAGCTGAGATTTGGGAAAAAACTCAACTTTTGTACGTTTGCTCCCCCGGCAATCCCACTGGCGCTGAGGTGACATTGAGCGAATGGGACATGCTCTTCAAATTGAGCGACCAATACGGATTTGTTATCGCCTCGGACGAGTGCTACAGCGAGATCTACTTTCGCTCAACTCCCCCTTTGGGATCGTTGGAGGCGGCTGAAAAACTTTCTCGTCATGATTTTAAAAATCTCTTGGCCTTCACGAGCCTGTCTAAGCGCAGCAATATGCCAGGACTTCGCAGTGGATTCGTCGCCGGCCAACGTGAACTCATCAAGTCCTTTTTGCTCTACCGTACCTATCATGGTAGCGCTATGAGTGGCATGGTTCAAAGGGCCAGTATTGCAGCGTGGGCTGACGAGGTTCATGTTCAAGAAAATAGAAAACTCTATCAAGACAAGTTTGCTCAGGTCACACCCTTACTGAAAACAGCCCTAGAGGTGGACTTGCCCGATGCTGGCTTTTATTTGTGGGCCAAAGTACCCACACACGATGATGAGACTTTTACCCGCAAACTCTACGAGCATTTCAATGTCACGGTTCTACCGGGCAGCTACCTAGCTCGCGAGGTCAACTCTCACAATCCAGGACAAGGCAGGATTCGCATGGCCTTGGTGGCTCAAACTGAGGAATGCCTTGAGGCCGCTAGGCGAATTGTTGAATTCTCCAAACTCCATTACCCCGCTTGAGCAAGTACAAAGTTTTAACGAATTGTCTTGTTTGCATGAGTCAAAGCCACCTAAGAAGTAAAATCACGTCTTGGATGTTCATTTCACTTTCCCTTTATTTTTTTAATCTACTGCCATGACACAACAACTCGAACAAATCATCAATCAAGCCTGGGAAGACCGCGCTCAATTAAGCCCCGCCTCTGCTCCCAAAGAGACCCTTGAGAGTGTTGATCATGTGATCAGCGAACTCAACAAAGGTCGCTTGAGAGTAGCAACCCAAGAAGGTGTTGGCCAATGGGTGACACATCAATGGATCAAAAAGGCTGTCCTCCTAAGCTTCCGCCTCAAAGACAATCAACTCATTCATTCCGGTGATTTGGGCTTTTACGACAAAGTTCAAACCAAATTCTCTAACCTGGATGAAGAAGAAATGAAGCAAAGTGGTGTACGCGTGGTTCCTCCAGCCGTTGCACGCCGTGGAAGCTTTATTGCAAAAGGCGCGATTTTGATGCCCAGCTATGTCAATATTGGGGCTTACGTAGGAGAAGGCACCATGGTTGATACTTGGGCTACAGTTGGCTCATGCGCACAAGTGGGAAAAAACGTTCACCTCTCAGGTGGCGTGGGTTTAGGTGGTGTGCTTGAACCTTTGCAGGCCAACCCCACCATCATTGAAGACAATTGTTTCATTGGTGCACGCTCAGAAATCGTCGAAGGCGTGATCGTCGAAGAAAATAGCGTCATCTCCATGGGCGTCTACATTGGCCAAAGCACAAAAATCTATGATCGCCAAACAGGCGAAGTGAGCTACGGACGAGTTCCTTCAGGCTCAGTTGTGGTTTCGGGCAATTTGCCAAGTGCTGATGGTAAGTACAGCCTCTACTGTGCAGTCATTGTTAAGCGAGTTGATGCTCAAACTCGCGCCAAAACCAGCTTAAACGATCTTTTGCGCGATTGATTTAACCGCTGACTTTTGACCCCAAAAATTCAGACCCTGACTGGACACCCACATGAGTAAAACTCTTGAGCTCACCGAGCAACTCATCTCACAGGTGTCGGTCACACCAGCGGATGCAAACTGTCAAAACCTATTGATGCAACACCTCAAACCCATGGGGTTTGAGTGTGAAACACTCGTGCGCGGTCCGCAAGAGTTTCAAGTCACCAATCTTTGGGCGCTAAAGACTGCCAAGCCCAAAGGCAACCAAGTGGAGAGCGCGCCCGTGTTGGTTTTTGCAGGCCACACCGATGTCGTTCCCACTGGACCACTCAAGGCTTGGTCAAGCGATCCCTTTACCCCCTCACACCGTGAGGGCAAGCTTTTTGGTCGAGGCAGCAGTGATATGAAATCCTCTTTGGCAGCCATGGTGGTGGCCTTGCAAGAGTTTTTCACACACGAACCCGATCCGGCTTTTTCGGTGGCATTCTTAATCACCAGCGATGAAGAAGGACCCGCCAATGACGGCACAGTTGCCGTGTGTGAGCTTTTACGTGAACGGGGTCAGCGGCTGGATTGGTGTATCGTTGGAGAACCTACATCCGTCAAAATCACAGGTGACATGATCAAAAACGGCCGTCGTGGAACATTGAGCGGCAAACTTGTGGTCAAGGGCGTTCAAGGCCATATTGCATACCCCCAGTTGGCCAAGAATCCCATTCACCTGATTTCTCCAGCACTTGCTGAGTTGGTGAATATTGAATGGGATCACGGCAATGATTTCTTCCCTCCCACAACGTGGCAAATCAGCAATATTCACGCAGGCACTGGAGCCAACAACGTGATCCCTGGTGAGTGTGTGGTGGATTTCAATTTCCGCTTTTGTACCGAATCTAGCGTTGAGAGCTTGCAGCAAAGACTCAAGTCGGTTCTAGATCATCATGCTTTGGAGTATTCACTTCAGTGGACCGTTGGCGGTCTACCATTCATTACACCACCGGGAGAGTTCGTGGGTGTGGTTCAAAACGCGATTGAAAAAATAAATGGCCAAAAAGCCGAGTTGTCCACAACCGGTGGCACCAGTGACGGAAGATTCATTGCACAAGTATGTAAACAAGTCATTGAGTTAGGTCCTCCCAACGCGAGTATTCACAAGGTTGATGAGCACATTGAGCTCTCAGAGCTTGAGCGCTTACAACGCATCTATTTAGAAATTCTTCGCCAGCTCCAAGAAAATCTGACAACAGCTGAACGCTCATCATGAGCCTCATTGAACTGATTGAGCAATTCAGTCTGCAACTTCAAGCGGCTGGCATTTCCACCGGGCAAGGAACCTTCAACACCTTTGATGAAGCGGCGTGGCTTGTACTTTGGAAAATTGGATTACCCCTGGACTCTGACCTAGAAGAATTGAGCAAGGCTCCCCCCTACGCAACACTCACGCCGCTGCAAATTCAAGCTTTAGATGAACTCATTGAAAAACGCATCCAAACCAGAAAACCAAGTGCCTACATCACCAACGAAGCGTGGCTTGGTGGTTTGAGCTTTTTTGTGGATGAGCGAGTCATCATTCCAAGAAGTCATATCGCTGAAATCTTATTGAATGAGACTCTTTTACCTTGGATGCCCAATGATCCCAAACAGATCATGGATCTTTGCACGGGCAACGGTAGTTTGGCCATTATCTGTGCACTTCTTTGGCCCGAGAGCCACATAGATGGCCTTGACATCTCAACCGATGCTTTAAATGTTGCTGAAATCAACTCAGAACGCCACAAGGTTCAGCCTCAAATTGATTGGATCACAAGTAATGCTCTACATGCAGCAAAAGGCCCCTACGATTTGATCGTTTGCAATCCACCGTATGTGCCTCAAAAGAGCATGGAAGAACTTCCAGCCGAATTCCAGGCGGAACCAACCTTGGCTTTGGCTGGCGGCCAAAATGGCATGGATTTTATTTCATCCACACTACCCAAGATGCACAACTTTATGAAACCAAACTCACTTTTGGTTTTAGAGATTGGCCACGAAATCCAAGCTTTCAGTGAACTCTATCCAAAATTGAATTGGATCACTTTGAGCACACAAGCTTATGACGATCAAGTGATCTTGATCAACCATAAAGACTTGAGTGCTCACTTCAATTGAAACCTGTGAGATTGAAAGGGCACTTTGTGCTTCTGATCTCGGTCTTCATAATCCATTTTAAAAAAACCTAGTCCCTCGCGATTCCCTCACCCATGATTCTCATCAAAGATATCGAACTTAGAAGAGGCGCTAAAACGCTGCTCTCAGGCGTGAACGTCACCATCAACCCTGGAGAAAAAATTGGCTTGGTGGGTCGTAACGGAGCAGGAAAGTCGACCTTCTTTGCACTTTTAACAGGAGAACTACAGGAAGAAAAGGGAGAGCTAGAAATGCCAGTCCATTGGAGACTGGCACAAGTTGAGCAACACATGCCCGATACTGAGCAATCTGCAAGTCAGTACGTTCTGAGTTCAGACTCAGCGCTACAAGAGGCTCAAGCACAGCTCCAAAAAGCCGAGGAGAGCAATGACGGCATGGCCATCGCAGAGGCGCATTTGGCCTTGGCAGATGCAGGCGTGCATGACGCATTATCAAGAGCTCAGTCATTGATTTTAGGCTTGGGCTTTAAGCCTGATGAACTCGACAAGAGCGTCAACAGTTTCTCTGGCGGTTGGCGCATGCGACTCCAGCTTGCTCGCGCTCTCATGTGCCCCTCTGAGCTCATGCTCCTCGATGAGCCGACCAATCACTTGGATCTAGACGCATTGGTTTGGCTCGAGAGTTGGTTGCAACGCTACCCTGGGACATTGGTCATCATCAGTCACGACCGAGAATTCTTGGATGCAGTGACCAAAGTGACTTTGCACATTGAGGGCGGCAAAATCACACGCTATGGGGCGAATTACTCTGGCTTTGAGACCATGAGAATTCAAGAGATGGTGTTGCAACAAGCTGCCTACGAAAAACAACAAGAAAAGATATCCCATTTGCAGCACTTCATTGATCGATTCAAAGCCAAGGCAAGCAAGGCCAAGCAGGCACAAAGTCGAGTCAAAGCATTGGCTCGCATGGAGAAGATTGCACCCATGATGAGTGCGGCTGACTTCACATTCACTTTCAAAGAGCCCTCCCATCTCCCCAATCCGATGCTGTCCATCCAAGATGGTGCTTTTGGATATCGCAGCTCAACAGCTGAAGAAACAGTCATTTTGAGTGGAGTCAATCGCTCAGTTTTAAGCGGACAGCGCATCGGCATTCTTGGCGCGAATGGACAAGGAAAATCAACACTCATTAAGACCTTGGCGCAAAGTTTGCCGCTCTTGGGCGGTGAGATCGTCGAGGGCAAAGGCTTGAGTGTGGGCTACTTTGCTCAGCAAGAGCTAGATGTTCTTCAACTCGATCAAAGCCCACTGGAGCACATGATTGAACTCTCTAAGCGTGGACCCGTTTCTGGTAGAGAGCAAGAGCTTAGAAATTTCTTGGGTACTTTTCACTTTGCCGATGCAATGGTCAATCAAGCTGTTGGCACTTTAAGTGGTGGAGAAAAGGCACGACTGGTCCTTTGCATGATCGTTTGGCAACGCCCGAACTTACTTCTGCTCGATGAACCAACCAATCATTTGGACTTGATGACGCGAGAGGCTTTAGGAATGGCACTCAATGATTTTGAGGGAACAGTGCTTTTGGTGAGCCATGATCGAGCCCTATTGCGCTCTGTTTGTGAAGAGTTTTGGCTGGTCTCCAGATCAGGTATCACAGACTTCACGGGTGACATGGATAGCTATCAACGCTATTTGCTTGAAGAGTCAAAAAAGTTACGCGAAGCGGCTTTATCTCAAGAAGATCAACACGCCATAAAAACGCAATCCATTGCTCTAAAGGGCATGTCCAAGCAAGAGAAAAAAGCCCATTCACAAAAGAAATCGCAACTCTCGCAACAACTCCAACCCCTAAAAAAACAACTCCAAAAAGAGGAGTCGACACTCCAAACACTTGAGAGCGATAAGGAGTTGCAACTCTCTTTGCTTGCACAAGATTTGAGCTCAGATGCCTCACCAACTGCAAAACAAGCACTTTTGGACAAAGCGGCCCAAGCAGCAAAGCGTTTGAAGGCAATTGAGATTGAAATTGCACAAACCGAGGAGAGATGGCTCAAACTTCAAGAACAGATTGAAGAGCTCAACTCAATCTCCTGAAAACGAAGGACAGACTTTGTTTCTGGTGAGTAAATTGCACCCAAGCCAAGCTTCGCGATATTGAATTTTCATTACAATTGGGAATGAAATTTGTCTAGAACTTCACCCCTTGGTTTAGCTGAGCGTTAAACATTGAGCCAACGATCAAGACCCCCTTTCTTGATCACCTTAACCTCCACATGCACTATCAAACATTTTTGAGGATTGCTCGAGCACTGACCCTAGGGGGGGCGTGTGCTTTGGCCATTTCGGTCAACCTGGGGGTTGCATTGGTTTCACTCAGCAAAGCCGTCTTGTTGCTGGGCACCGCTTTGATGCTCATCTTGGCTTACTTTGAAGGCTCCAGCCCTATTGATCAAAGTTCGGCCAAAGCAATTCGAAATTCCATTGAGCGAGTTTGGTCATTGACCACCACGAAAATCATTTTCGCTTGCTTGCTTTGGATGCTTGTAAGCTCAATTTGGAGCATCTGCAATACACATGACTGGATGGTTGCTTGGGTCAGGCACGCCAGATTGCTCGTCTATCCGCTGATCGTCTTTTGCTTGGTCAATCCTGCCAACGTGATCCTGACACTCCAAGGGCTTGTGGTAGGCCAGACTTTTGTGGTGATTTGCTCATGGCTACTGTGGCTTGGTGTTCCTCACATCATGTCCAACCCTCTTTACCCCAGAGATTGGGGCATCGTGATCAATGGACACTTAGAGCAACCCATCATGACAAGCCTCATGGTGGTTTGTGTGTGGACGCTCAAAGATGAAATCTTCCCCACTCTCAACCGAATCTGGATCTATATCCTATGCACACTGAGTGTTGGAAATGTTTTTTTCATCATGAACGGTCGCACTGGTTTTCTTGCCATGGTGTTGGCTATGACTTGTGCTCTGTATTTTGGGTACAAACAAAAATTCAAATTTAGCGTCGCATGGATCTCAATTGCTCCAATTCTTTTGGTGATCACGCTTGCCATCTTCTCACCTCGATTTGCTCAAAGAGCATTGGAGGTGAAACACGATCTTGAGCTCTACAGCCAAGGCAACGACGCCACCTCTCAAGGCTATCGCATTGACTATTGGGTCCAATCCATCAAAGCCATCAAAGACTCTCCACTCCTGGGAACTGGTGTGGGAAGTTGGAGGCAAGACTACATTGCTTATGGCGGCAATGAGCCCAATCCACCGTCTAACCCTCATCAACAATTTTTACTCTGGTTTGTGGAGAGCGGCCTGATCGGACTTCTCTTGATGGTGGCTCTATTCATCAGTTTCTTCAAGGACGCTCAATTGCTCTCAAAGCGCCCAAAGGAAGCAATGTTGAGCGTGACTTGGATCGCTTTAATGGTCAGCATGTTCAATTGTCCCTTTTATGGGGCAGGTATGGGGGAGTTTTTCATTTTGCTCCTTGCTTGTATGGTCGCACTAGGGCGATTGCCTGATGAGCAGAAACTTGCATCTGCAGAACTTTTAAAGTCACGCCCACTCTCTTGGATCGAAGAATTAGGCCAACAAGTCATTACGCAACCTTTATCCCATGCAGTACCGGGAAATGAGCGGAATTATCGAAACAGTGAAGGACTTAGAAAATTAGGATGGAGGCACTTGAGAAAGTTGATCTATCTAAATCTTCATAGACAAACCGAATTGATGGCGGTTAAAGCCAGCCCTAATTGGAAAAAAGGTCTTTGGATTTATCAACGAACGGCTCAAATTGGAGACTCGCTGATGGATTTGGCGCCCAGGAGTCTTTTCAAGCTGAAAGGTCTTGAAGTTGATTTGCTCACTCCAAAGCACCTATGCGAAATCTTTCAAGATGACCCCTACTTCAACAAAGTTTTTGATCGAATCGAAAACAGTGAATTGAAGGCCTATGATTTTGTGATTGTTCAAAGTATTCACCACAGGGCATTGAAAGAAAAAATCAGACACTTCCCCATGCTTCCTTGGATTTGTATTCAAGGTTTTTACGATGTGCCTGATTTTGCTAGAAGCCGCTGGAGTGCACAACGACTCATTGATGTGTTTGACTGGACTGATGAACAAACCAATCTTGAACAACATGCCTATCCAAAGCTAGGCAACATCAAGCCCACATTGAATTTTGATGTACACCCTGATATTGAAGTCATGATCGCTGTTGGGGGCATGGATCCCTCAAGAACTTATCACCAGTGGGAGCAAGTCATCCGTGAATTGAGCAACTTAGGTGTTAAAGAATGCGTATTGATTGGCAAAGGCGACGTTGCAGAGCAAGAGGCCAAGAAAATACAAATTGAACTGGGTCATCTTGTAAAAATCAAAAATTTGATCAATTTGACCTCACTGATCGATTGCGCTCGAATGCTTGAAACCACTCAAACGCTTTTTACAGCAGACGGTGGCATGATGCATTTAGGTGTCGCCAGTGGCACTCGAGAAATAGTGGCCTTGTTCACCCAAGGCATTAACCCTTCCTTTCGCCTACCGAATCCCCTCATTGAAGGGGCCATTCAAGTCCAAAGCGGCGAAATCAATGACATCGCTCCCAATGAGATCATTGAGCGCTTTAAAAAACTGCGTTCTATTGCCACCAGTCTTGGCGATTAAAAGGCAACCTTTGCGCTCAAGGTGTGGTTGGCAGTTGGTGCTCCTTACCGTTTGAGAGCAATTTCCGCCAGCGAGACACCTCTTGTCGAATCATCATATCGAACTCTTGAGGAGTTGACGGATGAATTTCTCCATCTACCACATCAAGTCTTTTTGAAACCTCTGAATTGGACAAGGCCATACGCAGAGAACTGTTCAAGCGATCAATAACATCCTTTGAAGTATTCGCAGGGGCAATCAAGCCCCACCAAACCACCGCATTGAAGCCTTTAAGGCCCTGCTCTGAAATCGTTTTAACACCAGGTTCAGAGTGAATTCGGTTGAGTCCTGAGGTCGCTATGATTTTCAAGCGGTTGGCATCTGCCAAGGGCTTGATTTGCGACATACCAGTGAATAACAAATCGACATGGCCCGCAGCCACATCATTGATTGCAGGACCTGCTCCGCGGTAAGCCACCAAAACAACAGGCGAGCCTAAAGCATCTTCAAACATCAATGCTGCAAGGTGCGAGGCAGAGCCATCACCCGAGGTAGCAATACTCAAAGATTTTGGTGCGCGCTTACTGAGCTCTATGATCTCAGAGACTGAATTGGCAGCAAGTCCACTTCTGGCTGCCAAACCAAATGGGTAAGTGATGACCAAGGAAATTGGAGAAAAATCTTCCAGCGTTTTATACGGGAGTTGAGGCATCAGTGTTGGGTTGGTTGCAAAACTTGTGCTGACCAAACCCAATGTGTATCCGTCAGGTGCAGCCTTGGCAACCACATCGGTTCCAACCACTGTGTTACCTCCCCCACGATTTTCAACCAAGATGGGTTGCTTCAAGGCATCGGAGAACTTATCCACAAAAGAACGCGCAATGAAGTCACCTCCTCCACCCGCAGCAAAGGGAACCACGATGCGGATTGGACGATTTGGATATGAGTCTTGTGCGGCCCAAAGCAGGGGCTGATGACAAAGAAATGCCAGTATCAACCATTGGCGTCCTCTTGAATTCACAGCTGACTCCTTCGCTCAGGTTAAAAAGGAATTGGGTTTATAACCCCAGGTAAGCTTTTTTGATTTCTGAACGCGATGCAATTTCAGCTGAAGGGCCTTGGGCCACAACTCTACCGTTTTCCAAAACATAAGTTTTGGTGGAAATGGAGAGAGCTCTAGATACATTTTGTTCGACCAGTAGAACTGCAGTACCTGCTCGGTGAATGGACTGAATTGCTTTGAACATATCACTGACAATAGCAGGCGCCAAGCCAAGCGATGGCTCATCCAATAGCAACAACTTTGGCAAAGCCATCATTGCACGACCAATGGCTACCATTTGTTGCTGCCCTCCGGAGAGTTCCCCTGCTTTTTGACTGAGTTTTTGTTTGACCACTGGAAAGAGCTCAAAAACTTGTTCCATCGTTTTCGCTCTGACAGACTTGGCTTTGGGATGCATGGAGCCAAGCTCCAAGTTCTCAAGCACACTCATGTTTGTAAAAAGGCGACGACTCTCAGGAACCAATGCAATGCCTTTTTCACACAACAAATGAGCGCTCAAGCCACTGACATCCTCTCCCAACCAATGCATCTGGCCGGCTTTCAAATCGTTAAGCCTCATGATTGCATTAATGAGGGTGGTTTTGCCTGCACCATTGGGTCCAATCACAGATACCAACTCTTGCTCATTGATGCTCAATGAAACATCCCACAAAGCCGGTGCAGCACCATAGTTGACTTGTACATTTGTAAGACTCAACATTTCAAATCACCCCAGACTGATCGCCCAAATAGGCCTTTACAACCACATCTTGGCTCATTACATCTTGTGGTGCTCCACTTGCAATCACTCTACCTTGGTCAAGAACAACCAATCGATCTGATAACGCCATGACCGCTGACATCACATGTTCGACAAAGACAATGGATGTACCTTGAGATCTAATCAAGCGAATGGTTTGCACCGCCGTGTCAATTTCAGACGGAGTAAGACCCGACAAAACCTCGTCCAACATGATCACGGCAGGCTGAGCAGCCAAAGCCCTTGCCAGCTCTAGGAATTTACGCTGATGCAGATTGAGCTCATCAGGATAATCATCCTTCTTTGCACTCAATCCCGTAAACTCAATCCACTCCAGTGCCAATTGATGTGCTTGCTTATCTGAAATAGAGTGAGCACCAAATTGAGCTGAAAGTAAAACATTTTGCAACACAGTCAACCCTTTAAAGGGTCTAGGAATTTGGTAGGTCCTAGAAACTCCGATTCGGCGAATGAGGTGAGCTGGTTGTCCAGCACACTCTTGGCCTAACAATTTAATCGATCCAGCCGTTGGAGTTAAATGTCCCGTCACCACATTGATTAGGGTTGATTTGCCAGAACCATTGGGGCCAAGCAAACCCAAAATCTCACCTTTGCGCAGATTCAAATGAACACCATCTAGTGCTTTGATTCCAGCAAAATATTTACACAAACCGTTCAACTCCAAAACCACTGTTGAAGATTCTGAACCATCCGCATCTGATTGCGTAACTGAAGAGGCAGACTGTACAGCTTGATTTTGAGCATGAGTCAATTCAAGCCTAAGGTCTCTTAAGTTCAAATCATGGGTAGAGCTAGGCTGTTCCCCCTTATGATCTACAGCATCATGATCAACGCTTAGAGTCCTCTTATTTTGCAAGTTACGTTTTCTTTGCTTGGCCTGCCAAGTACCCAGGAGACCCTCTGGCATGATGAGAACCGATAAGGTCAAAATAACGCCTATCAATATTCGACCATAGAGCGCACTTGTGCCCTCTGTAAAAGCGTTGAGCAAAAAAGTGATCAGCACCGCGCCAAGCATGGGGCCAGCCCATTGTCTCGCCCCACCAAGGATACTCATGAGCACAACCGTCAATGGCACAGTGATGCTGAATGTTTCACTAACCGTCACGTAAGAGACGTATAGGGCATGAATGCTACCCATCAACCCTGCAAAGAAGCCAGACAATGCAAAGGCCTTCATCTTGAGCCCAAAGGTTGGGACACCATGGACCTCGGCAACGTCTTCATCATCATGAATGGCCAACAAACCCAAACCCGACTGTGAATAAAAAAGTGCTCGAGATGACCAAACAGAGGCCACAACCATAAAAAAACCAAGTAGATAAAAAGATGATGATGGACTTGGACCCAGCAACGGAACTTGAACACCCATCAAGTAAACACCAGGACCTCCATCAATAGGCGTATTGACGATCAAAGTTGCAAGCACAAATGTGACAGCCAGCGTGATCAAAGCAAAGGATTCACCTCTGATTTTCTTTAATCTAAAAACCAAGGCCCCTAAAGCCAGAGCCAGAATCGAGGCACAAATACCGGATAAAAAAGCACTTGGCCAAAATCCAAATCCAAATTTGCCGGCGAATGTCGACATCCCGTACATTCCAACGCCAAAAAATGCCCCGTGCCCAAAGGAAAAGTAGCCCGAGTAACCAGACATCAAATTCCAACTGGTAGCCAAAGTGATCCAAAAAAAGACCACATAGAGCAAGGACTCCAAATGATTTGGCATTCCTAAAAACGGCCACCCTGCAAGAATTGCAATCAAAATTAACCATGCCCAAGATGGGCCAAGCCCTGCGCGTGAATTATCCATGCGAGCGCCTCATCAACAAAATCACAATCAGCAAAGAGAATGAAACCAAAGGAGCCCAAGATGGAGCGGTTATGGCCATCGTCATGGACTCACTGATTCCAATCACCAACCCGGCCACCAAAGGCGCCCAAGGAGACGCCAATTTACCCATCATGACCACAGCAAAAATAACACCAATCCAAGCAAAAATCTGGGATGGCGCCAAAGTAAATGTCAGTGCAACGCTAACTCCAGCGCATGCCGCCAGCGCACCGCAAACACCTGCTAACCCTAGTGAGAGTTTGGAGGCATTGATCCCGAACGCTCTTGCCATATCGGCATCCTCTGCACTGGCACGAATACATTTGCCAGTATCGGTTTTACTAAGTACCCACCAAACACCAAAGGATGCAAGCAAGGCAATCAACATGGTGATCGCCTCTGAATAAGTCACAATGACACCACCCAAGTGAAACTTCATGTCCTCATATTGAGAGGGCATTCTTCGGAAATCGGCGCTCCAAAAAAGTTGTATCAAAGCCTCAACTGACACGGCCAAACCAAATGTAGCCATGAGTGAATTGAACGGGGTGATTGCGAAACTTGCCAAAAGCCATTGAACCAATATTGCAATCACGGCAAAAGCAGGTATCAAGATCAACAATGAAATCAACGGATCTACGTTCAAGCGAGATTTGAACTCATATGTCAAGTAAGCAGACAAGAAGACCCATGCAAAATGAGCTAGGTTGATTTGTTTGAGTAGCCCCCAGCCTAGACTTAAACCCAGCCCGATAAGGCCGTATAAGGCCCCGATAAAGACACCGGCAGCAAGGGATTGCAATAAAAGATTAGCACTTGGCATAGGGTTTTAGGTTTATCTTGAAAAAGGCAAGTCTGACTCAAATGTGAATCCAAAAATTAATATTGAAAACACTCAAGCAGGTTGGAAATCAAAAAAAGAGCTCAACAATCCGAATTTCAAACAAACTGCCATGAGGGCAAATGAATTCCATTCATCATTGTCCTCTAGTCTTAGAGAGATACACATGCGTGATTTCCCCTAAGTCATCAGATTAGAAAATTAAATTAACATTTATTTTGAATCATAATGGCAGAGACGTTGTTTCACACTGTATTGGACCGCCTTGAACTCAAACCTCAATCATCAAAAAACCCTCGCGAAGGGACACACACACATGGCAAAAGTTGAGCTAGAGCGCATCACCGTGCGCGGGCTCGATTTATGCAAGGAAGTCATTGGACAACAAAGTTTTACATCCTACTTTCTATTCTTACTAACTGGAACAAAACCTTCCGAAAAATTAATCCTTGCCACTGATGCCACCTTGATTGCAATTGCAGAACATGGTCTTGTGCCATCCGTTCAAGCAGCCCGCATGACGCTTGCTGCTGCCCCTGACGCTCTTCAAGGCGCAGTTGCAGCGGGACTACTCGGCTGTGGATCGGTGATCCTAGGTGCATCAGAGACTGCAGGATTGCTCTTGGTTGAATTACTCAAAAAGTCTGAAAGTTCAGCTGAAAGCCTCGATCAAATTGCACACAATAGGCTCAAAGAGATTCGTGAGTCGCGCGCTACCTTACCCGGTTTTGGTCATCCAACACACAAACTTGGCGACCCTAGAGCTGAAAAACTACTTTCACTTGCGCATGAATGGGATATTGCTGGACCACATGTTCGCGCTCTAGAAGCGTTAGAGCGCAATGTTGAGAGCGTTTACCAAAGAAAACTACCCATGAATGTCTCTGCGGCCATCCCAGCTGTTTTGCTAGATGCAGGATTTCCAGTTGGAGCTCTAAAAGGCGTTCCCCTACTCGCCAGAACAGCCTCCCTGGTTGCACATTTGCTAGAAGAGCAACTGCGCCCCATTGGCTTCAAGCTCGCTGATGCAGCAGATGAAGCCATCGAATACGATGGCCCCATTTGAGAATTGATGATCTTATTGCAAGTAGCTAAGGCTTGATTGATTAAGAACGGAATCGCTGTGACCCAAGAGCTCATCTCTCCACTAGAAGTCATCGAAAGGTTTGGAAGCCATAACGGATCAGTGGCTCATTTTTTTGAGCAAAGGGTAAAGGCCTTGGGCGACAGCTCTATGGTTGAGTTCAACGATGAAATTCTGACGTGGAATGACTGCTTCAATCAAGTGAACCACGCTCTGAGTTGGTTGCAGGATAAGGGAATCACTGAAGGGGATCGAATTGGATTGATGGCCTTCAATCACCCAAGCACAATCCCCTTGATCATTGCTTGCTCAAGAATAGGTGCAATTGTCGTGCCTTGTAACCCTGATTTTCAAGCCAACGAAGCCGCTTATATATTCGAGCACGCACAAGTTAAAGGTGTAGTTTGCTCTGGTGAGGTCAGTGGAAAAGTTCATAAAGCAATTGAACGCATTCAGCCTTTACCTTGGGTATGCGCGAATGACCAGAGCCTAGATTCAGCCTCAAAACTTCAAGATCAGTGGACAACTTGTTCAGCTGATCTCATCACGTACAAAGGCCATGCCGATTCAACATGTCTCATCATTTACACCTCAGGCACCACAGGCTTTCCCAAAGGAGTGATGCATTCTCAGAAAAGCTTTTTATTGACAGGTGAATCGTTTGTTCAACGAATGTATTTACAGCCTGATGAGAGAGTCTTGTGTGTACTACCTCTTTTTCACATCAACGCATTGATGTATTCATTATGTGGAGCGATGGCCTGCGGTGGGGTGCTCATTTTGGTTAGAAAATTTTCAGCTTCCCAATTTTGGATAACTGCTGCCAAAACTCGTGCCACTGAAGTCAATGTGATCATGTCAGCAGCGGCCATTTTGGCAAGAAGACCATCATCAGAATTTACACCCTCACATTGCATTCGAAAAATGTTCTTGGCTCCATTGAACCAGGACCTACTGGACACCTTTCATAACAAATTTGGAGTACCTACACTCATCGAATGTTATGGAATGACAGAAATCCCAGGAGTCCTAAGCAATCCTTTTCTTGGACCCCACAAAATTGGCAGCATGGGGAGAATATCTCCCCATCCAAGCCCAAAATTAAATCGACCACAAGTCATTATTTTGGATGAAAACCATGAGCCCTTGGGAACAGGTCAGGTTGGTGAACTGGCTGTCAAAACTCCAACCATCATGCAAGGCTACTTCAACGATCCAACGCAGACGGAATCGAGTTTTTCAAATGGCTGGTTTTTGACGGGTGATTTGGCCTGGCAAGATGAAGATGATTTTTTCTTCTTTTTCACCCGAAAAAAGGACATTATTCGCAGAAAAGGTGAGAATCTTTCCGGCGCGGAAATCGACAGTGCCATTGCCTCTCACCCCAAAGTTCTCGAGTGCGCCGCATTGGGCGTTCCGAGTGATTTAGGAGATGAGGAGGTGATGATTGCGGTTGTCAAAAAAGCCGGTGAAGAAATTACTTGTGAGGAGATCATGGATCATGCTCGACTTACCCTCTCCCCTCTGAAGCGACCAAGGTACGTTGTAATGGTGCCAGAACTTCCACATACAGGCTCAATGAAGATCGCCAAATTTAAATTAAAGCCTCAGCTTAAAGAATTAATGGCCCAATCCAAAGAATTTCTGTCTTAAACCAAGGAGATGTCACGTGTCCAACCAAGCCAAAACTGCTCATAGCATTGACAATTTATATGACTCAACAGAGCTCATCACTCAAGAGGTGCTCAAGCGCTACGAGCAAACGCCAGACCCCAGACTACGAGAAATCATGCTGTCCTTGATAAAACACATTCATGGATTTGCAAAAGAAGTTAAATTAACTTCTAAGGAGTGGTTATTTGCCATGCAATATCTTGAGGAATCTGGCAAATGGTGTAGCCCAGGAAGGAATGAGTTCATGATCTTCTCTGATGCGCTTGGGCTTTCCATGTTAACGGTGACACAAGACTACCCCAAGCCTGCGCATGCAACAGAAGCCACTTTGGTCGGCCCCTTTCTTTTAGAAAATGCCCCTGAATTTCCCATGGGTGCGGACATCAGCGGCGGTGCGGCAGGCACGCCAATGCATGCAAAAGGCAAGATTCTTGATATACACGGCAAACCCATACCCAACGTGACCATCGATGTTTGGCATTCCGATGATCGTGGACTTTATGACGTTCAAGATGATTTTGAAAGCAACGGTACATGGGCTCGTGCAGTCTTGAAAACTGACTCTAGTGGTGAATACCATTTCTGGTCAGTGCTACCCGTTGACTATCCCATCCCCCAAGATGGCACCGCGATCGAAATGATCAGAGCCACCTCAGGGCGAACTATGCGACCTGCACACCTTCATTTTCGAATTCAGTCTGATGGACACAAGCCATTGATCACTCATATCTTCGACAAGAACAGTGTCAACCTCAATAATGATGCCGTATTTGGTGTGCGCCCATCCTTGATTGCTGACTTTGTCCACCACGAAAAAGGCGTGGCTCCTGACGGCAAAAGCCTAGAACGCGATTTTTACACTTTGAATTACGACTTTATACTGCCTTAAGATATAAAGGGAAATCGACTCCTTTTGGGTTACTTTGCTTATCCCAGCCAAAGCAATCGCTTTTGTGTATGCAACTTATAATGGGTGGACCATGGGAAACACCCAAGTGTGTCATCAAAAGGCTTAAAGTTGCTTACATCTAAGGTTCTACGCAAACAGTATCCATCTTCAGCCCTAGCCCCCTCTTCAATCGGCTGGTTGGCTGGAGTGATGCTTGCTCTGAGCCTTCAATTTTGGCTCACATTTTCTGCTCATGCCAAAGCTTTTGAATCAAATCGCCAACTCAATACTGGGCAGCTTCAAGCCAGCGTTCTCTTGTTCTCACCAGATGGAGTTGCTCCCGATCACCAACAATGGATTGGGCTGCATTTAAAACATCAACTGGGATGGCATACGTATTGGAAAAATCCAGGAGACACGGGGTTAGCAACACACCTTCAATGGACCACGCCCAAGGGCATCGTGGTTGGGAAAACACTTTGGCCACTTCCAAAAAAAATTCAAATTGGAGAACTCTCTAACTATGGCTATGAGGATGAAGCCTTACTGATAGCCCCACTTCAAATCGATTCATTGAAGTCAATTCCCGTGGAAGGTGCAAACATCAAGCTACATGCTTCTTGGTTGGTTTGTAAAAACGAATGTATTCCCCAAGAGGGTGACTTTGATCTGGTGGTTTCAAGAAACCAAATTTCCATCAATGATTCCACCTTATTTCAACAAGTCATCAATGATCAACCCGCTTCGATTTCAAAAAAGGAAAATCAACTGATCATTGGAAAAGACAATTTAGTCAACATTCAAATACATGGCATTGACCCACGATTTGAAGGATCAAGTTTTGAGGTGTTTCCAGAAATCCCAGACATCTTAGATGCAAAAGCAGAGCTCAATCCATTATTCAAGCAATACTGGAACAAAGGTGTTTGGTATGCAGTAATGCCCATCAATGCCAACCGATCTGAAGACCCCTCCTCTGTGGCCATCACTTTGATTCCCTCAAAGCATGTGAATGGCGAAAAAAATCAAGCTTGGAGCGTGAATTTGCAGGTCCACGGCAATTGGCCCAAGCAGATTGATTCAACTGAAATAGAGGGTCTAAGACAATCAAATATAGTTGCTGAAACAACTCCTTTTCAGCCTTCCTTAGATTCGATTGATTGGTCAATTACTCTTTTTTCAGCTTTTGCAGCCCTTTTAGGCGGCCTCATCCTTAACCTCATGCCGTGTGTATTACCTGTATTGGCAATCAAAGCATTGAGTTTTGTAAAAACCACGCCTCATCAACGTCAACATCAAAGGCGCATCAGCTACTTCTATGCGCTTGGAGTTGTCCTTTCATTCCTGCTCTTAGGAGGAGTCATCTTTATTTTGAGGGACATGGGAGTACAAATGGGATGGGGGTTCCAACTTCAATCTCCGGTGATGCTCGCCATACTTGCAGGCTTGTTCACACTCATTTCTTTGAATTTATTGGGTTTATTTGAAGTTGGAAGCTCCGTACAAAATGCTGCGGGGAAATTCAAATCCAACAATCAATATCTAGAATCCTTTGGATCTGGCGTACTTGCCGTTTTCGTTGCCTCTCCATGTACAGCGCCATTTATGGGCGCCTCCTTGGGAACAGCACTAGGGCTTCCCGCTTACCTTGGACTATTTATATTTGCCTGCTTAGGCCTAGGTTTTGCATTGCCCATTGTATTGATTGCAACCTTTCCCAAATTGAATCATTTATTACCTAAGCCTGGCGCTTGGATGGAGCGATTCAAAGTATTCATGTCTTTTCCAATGTTAGCGACAGTACTATGGCTGACTTGGATATTTGGAAATTTAAATGGCCTTGATGCCATGACTGAATTATTGGGATTGCTTTTGTTATTGTCATGCGGGATATATTTAACAGAATCAAGCATCAACTGGCTCAATCCTAGGCAGTGGCCATTTGGACATTTACTGGGAGTCATGACCATCGGTGCATCGCTTTTCACATGCGGATACTGGCTGTCTTCGATGCAAGCTCCTACCCCAGCAAGTCAATCCGCTATAACGGGTGAAGGTGAAACCTGGACTCCATGGAGTCAATCAAAAGTTGAGGAGGCATTGTCTGAGGGACACCCTGTTTTTGTGGATTACACCGCAGCGTGGTGCATCACATGTAAACTCAATGAAAATACGACCTTTAAAAACAAAAAGGTCATGTCTTCATTTGCTTTAAAAAAGGTCATCCTTTTTAAAGCAGATTGGACGCATCAGGATCCAAGCATTGCGGCATCCTTAAAGTCATATGGAAGAGTCGGAGTACCTGTCTATGTCTTGATCGATCGACTAGGCAAAGCTCAAGTATTTTCCGAGGTCATTGGAAGCGAGGAGATATTGAATGCCTTGGAAAATCTATGACCTTAAAGCATTGTTTTTCAATCTCAATTGTCGCATATGCTCCTCAGTCTGGGCGGATTCGATCTCGCGCATGACTCCCTTGAGATCGACTATTCCCGCTTTAGTGCTGAAAGTCCCCGTCAACTGAACCCCCTCAACCAGCAAGCCTCGTTGATATAAATCCCAAATTTCAGGACCATAATTTGTTTGAAGCAGTTCAGCATTGAATTGCCCAAAAAAATTACGAAGATTCACAACGTCTCTGAGTAACATTCTTTGAGCGTGATTATTACCTGCGGCATCTATCGCTTGAGGCAAATCGATGATTACAGGCCCATCATGCGAAAGCAATATGTTGAATTCCGATAAGTCACCATGAACAACACCTGCTCGCAACATCCTCAAAACCTCTTCAATAAGTTGCGCATGGTATTTAGAGGCCATTTCGGATGTGAAAATCACATCATTTAACCTTGGAGCAGCATCCCCATGCTCATCGGTTACCAAATCCATCAGCAATACGCCCTCCATAAAATTAATGGGGCGTGGAACTCGAACTCCTGCAGCAGATAATTTGTAGAGAGCATCCACCTCTGCGCTTTGCCAAGCTGCCTCTTGAGCTTGGCGCCCAAACTTGGTCCCTTTTGCCATGGCACGAGCCTGCCTAGAATTTTTGACTTTTCTATTCTCTGTGTAATCAATGGCTTGTCGAAAACTTCTGTTATTGGCTTCTTTATAAACCTTTGCACATAAAGTGGCATCGCCAGAGCGAACGACAAATACAGTGGCTTCTTTTCCACTCATCAACTGACGCACCACAGAATCGATGAAACCCTCCTCAATGAGAGGTTGTAGACGTGATGGTATTTTCAAAATAAGGTATGTATTTAAGTTAATTCAACGTTCAAGGGATCATAAGAGTAAAGCCACTCGGCTCGTGATTTATTCAAGTCATTGAGATGAAAGGCATCCCGCATGGCTTGAACATCCTCAATCCGGTATAAAGCACGGCTCTGAGTAGATCCATTTACAATTTTTGCAGTTCTCTCTAAGCGATTGTTTTGAAACTGCAGGAGAGCCTTTGAAACATCTGAATTGTTCTCCAAACACCTTGATAACACAGCCGCATCCTCAATGGCCATCACAGCACCTGAGGCCATATAGGGAAGCGTAGGATGTGCAGAATCTCCGAGTAGAGTAGCTCTAGCGGTAGACCAATTGTCAACAGGTGGACGATTGTTCAAGGCATAGCGATAACAAGCGTCCTTATCCAATGCATCGATGACTGTTTGAATGGACTCGTGCCAACCCACAAAATCATTTTTGAGCTCTTGCCAGGGTCTTTTTTGTGTCCAGGACTCATTCTCAGGTTGATCATGTTCAACAAGTCCCACGAAATTGAGCAAAGTGCCAGAACGAAGGTAATACATGACAGCATGCTTTTTAGGCCCGCACCAGACCGTTGATACCGTATCCATGATTCCGTGTGGCAACTTATTCACATCAATGACACCACGCCAAGCGATGTCACCGGTGTAAGTCACAGGGGTTTCACCAAGGATTTGAGCACGTACAACGGATTTGATGCCATCGGCACCAATCAGGACATCACCGAAAACTTTCTGACCACTTGCTAAATCTAGCACCACGCCATTTTCTGATTCAGTGAAACCAAAAGCCTTAGAGTCAAGATGAATGCAATTGGGATCTAGGTCATTGACGCATTGAGCCAAAATTTCGTGGATGTCGGCACGGTGTAAGTGATAGTAAGGTGCATGGAATTTCGATTCATGCTCACTGCCCAGTGGAATTCTGTGCATTAACTCTGCAGTGTCAAATCGCCTGTATTCAAAAGCTTTCGGTTTAACGCCAACTTTATCTAGCTGATCTTTCAGTCCCAAATAATACAAAACCTTGACGGCATTAGCACTACACTGAATTCCGGCACCAACTTCACTTAAAACAGAGGCTTGCTCATAAATTTCTACAGCGAAACCCCTCTTTAATAAAATTGCTGCAGCTGTCAAACCGCCGATACCCGCACCGACAATGATTATTTTTAAGTGTTGCTTCACATCAAAGCCAAAGTGAAATAAGAGTCAGAAAACGCTAGTATTGCCAATCAAGGCATATTCAATCTATTGGCTCTCATCATAATGCAAAAGTGATGAACTGCGATCTGGTATTAGTACTAATTTAACCCTCAGATCGTCTCAAAGGCAGAAGTCTTTGTTTGATACTCAAGACTGATTCGCAATGATTGGTAGAGAAAAAGCTTCCCCAGCGAACTCAAACTTCGAATTGCAAGTAGACATAGAAATCGGAGGGGTGTTGTCAAGGATCCAATGCCAATTGAGGTTTAGTCAATTCGTTTGAAAATTAACGTCTTGCACGAATCCTTGGCAATTGATGAAAACTTGTTTAATAAAAGTCACACCACAACCTTATTTGTTCTCCATCAGAACAATTCCACCCGCAGTATTGGATATCGGAACGTGATAAGTTGAATGGATTTGACGAACCTCTCCAGGCAGTGCGGCTCTGGCAGCAAGCCACATGATCAACTCAACGCCTTGTGTGCCCACTTTTTCAACGAGATCCTCTATGGAGAATTGTGTAGCCCAGGTCGGATTTTGAGCAAGACTTTCCAGGAATTCCAAATCAAATTTCTTATTGATAAATCCAGCTCTCTCGCCATCTAATTGATGCGATAGGCCTCCAGTACCTAAAATCAAAAAATTCAAATCACTATCTAAATTTGCAATAATTTCTCCAACAGCTTTACCTAAGTTGTAACAACGCCTAGCACTTGGAAGGGGGAACTGTACCGTATTGATACAGATGGGCACAGTGATGACAGGACAAGTGTCACTTTCAGGCCAAAGGAGCTTGAGTGGAAGTGTGAATGCATGATCCACTTTCATTTTCTGACAAGTGGTTACATCGAATTCTCGCTCAATCAAGCCATTGATGATTTCCCAGGAGATATTTGCATCTCCCCTAAACGGTGGAAGTGTTGGAATGCCCCAGCCTTCATCATCATTCATATACTGATCTGCTGCTCCAACAGAAAATGTCGGCATTGCATCCAGAAAGAAATTCAATCCGTGATCATTGTAGAAAACAATGACAACATCCGGCTTATTTTTTGCCAACCACTCATGTATTGGCTTAAATCCACTGAAAAAAGGCTTCCAATAATCGGATTCTTGTGCGTTTTTTGCAATTGCATTTCCAATGGATGGAACATGCGAAGTGGAGACCATTCCAAGGATCTTGGCCATTATTCTCTCCCCGCTGCAATCAATTTGTTGCGAAAGCTTTCTTTGCTCATTCCAGTTTGTAGAGCACCCAAATCTTGTACATCAAGACCTAAGATACCTGCAAACTTAGCCAAATAGTAAACATTACCCCCAAGCTCAATCAATTTCAATACATTGCGAGATGCAATGGCATCCTTTTGCTCTGGAGTGAGTTCGTAGGAATCCATATAAACAGGTTCATTTCCTTTGAACTTGTCTCTATTTTCCTTGCTATTGAAGGAAAAGCACATTTTGTTCAATTCATAACCTTTTTGTGCTTGATGACCATCAAACAAAGTTGTTCCAAATATTTTTTTACTCATCACTAGATCCATATCTCTAACTTGATGAATCTATATTAAGAGAACAACTTAAAAACCCAGTTGACTTAAGTCAATCAAATTAAATGAGTTCGATTTCAAAAACCAATAATTTGTTTTTATACATAAAGCGATAACGATTACAAATAATTCTAAATTTTAAGAACCCGCATTGATGCTTCGCTTAGAAGCTTCCAGTGCAACTCTAGCCCACGCTTTATCACCCATTTTTTCTGACCTTTTAAAATTTGGTAACTCAACACTAATGGGTATGGTTTGGGGCAATTTCGCAAAGAGTCCCTTGATATCAATATCGCCCTCTCCTGGAAGCAACCTTTCTTCACGAGCAGTCAATATGAGCTCTTGCGTCGAAAAATGCTCTCCTCCTTTTGCATCACATATCTGAGCATAATGAAGTAAATTCTCTGGTATTTGCTTGATGTCGGACATCTTCGTATTAGAGCGACCAAAGTGCAACGCGTCAAAAAGAATTCCTGCATTAGTAGGCGTACCCGCTTGATGAATGATAGCCAGTGCTGACAAAGCGTTTTTAACTCCAGTCCATGGCATGAACTCAAGATCAGCCGTCATTCGATATTGAAGTAAGTACTCGCAAAGCTTTGCGTAGTTTTCAGCCAAACGCGATGTATTTGCGTCATCTCCCGCCACCAAAACAGCTTTTGCTTTTAAAGCGGCACCTGCTTCAAACAAATTTTGAAAATCGAAGACATTGAAATTTTCATCGATTCGCACGATTTCAATGTCAAACACTCCGACTCCGTTGTTTCTAACACGGGCAAGAGCTTCCCGTTGAATACTTGAGTCGTTGATGTACTCTTGATAAGGTGCGCCAACAGTGTTAGGGCGAAGCCTTAGTCCAACGTTGTCATAACCCAATTCGTTTGCAATGTCCAAGGCTTCTAAAACACTTGAACGATTTGCTGTCAGGTATGCAAGAGAATAACTTCGCATTTAATTCATTGGAGAGACTGCAGTTGGCATTGCAATCGTGGAAACCATATCTGTAGTCAGGTGAGCTGGGCCACCCTTGGGAGGCCAAACACCTTGAGCTACAGCATCGACTCTAGCCTTGCTTCTTGCGTCCAAACTAGAGTATGCCCAAATATTGGTGAATCTCAATGGGCCATCTATTGCAATCATGGCCATCACACAAGGGGATATTTT
>Ga0164296_1000777_pt1 | contig 36459 bp, 18 predicted proteins | sample GEODES057metaG_FD_113533 | JGI IMG/M metagenome (GOLD analysis project Ga0164296, IMG submission 113533) | Dystrophic lake water microbial communities from Trout Bog Lake, Wisconsin, USA - GEODES057 metaG | ecosystem: Environmental > Aquatic > Freshwater > Lake | place: USA: Trout Bog Lake...
ATCGTTAACAATTTGAATGTTCGGGAGGTGACGAGCCCATTCAACTGATTGGATATCACGTTTATCGCGATAATACAAATCATGATTGCCAGGAATGAAGAAAACACGTTCAAAATTATCATTCAAATGTTCCAGTGCTCGTAGGCTGTAGTTGAGTGTGACGATGTTGATGCTGGCACGATTGTTGTGCCAATCACCAAGAAACATGGCTGTCTCACAGCCCTCGGACTTGGCTTTGGCTGTGGCCCATTTAACAAAGTTCAGGCAGTCTTCGTTGTGCTGTTGACTGTTTGATTTGAGTCCAAAATGTATATCGGTGAATATTGCTGCTTTTTTGAATAGGTTAGACATTAATCAATAATTCTTTTAAATCTTTTGTGTTTGTGGGAAACACATCTAGATTATAGCACTTCAAGTCCAGCGAATGCAAGTCCCTAAGCTGCATTTGAACAACTGCCTCGTTGACTATATTCAATGGTGCCCAAGCATAGTCAATACCATTTACAGTAGAATTGACTATGCTTTGAACAATTTTGTCTGTGTCTTTGTGTTTTTGGATTGCTAGCCACTGCTCGTAAATTTCTGAAAAATTGTCCGAGTCTAGATATTTCCTCCAGTTGTCAATACTTAGCAAATGGGCACCTATGTATTTGTGACTACTGCCAGTATCTTTGAATGGAAGTGTGTCTGTTGCCCCGGAGAAATATTTCAAACACCATTCTACAAATGTTCCATACGAACCAGCGTTGAACAAGATTGGAATGGTGTTTTGATGAGATCTAGTCGTCATGCCCACCGTCAACGCTGATATAACCGCCGCCCATGCCCTGCCGTGTGTAACTGGGATTTAACCCATTCATTTCCAAAATGTCATCACGCAAGTTTTGGTTGCGTTTTTCAATGTTGAGCACACGAGTAAAACTATTGGTAACTGCTGCTGTGTAATAGGCAAACGGGTTTTGGCTCTTACTCTCATCAAATCGTAAACCAATGTAGGTCAACTGTAGCAGGGCTTGACTACGCATTTCATCATTATAGGTGTAGCCACGCCAGTTGCTACGTGTAGCATAGCGCTCGCATAGCTTCATATACATGTTGGCCAAAGTTCTTGTGATGTTGCCGTGATCCTTGCTGAACTCGCCAGTTTCCAAATCACCACGCCAATGGCTTCGGCCAACCAGTACTGGATTGCCCTCCTCATCCAATTTGTAGTGATGAAATGGCGGAAAGTTCACCTTGACATATTTGTTGTGTTCAGTGTCGGCCTCGTCAAATTCCACAATCAAGGGGTCAGCCTCGTCTTCAATTTCCAAAGCGGCCATACGTGCCTTGCGTGTTTTGGCATCATCAAGTGGCACATGGTCCCAACTCATGACTCTAAACACCACATCTGTATTTCGTACATCTTTGAGTTTGATTTCAAACTCGTCCAGTTTACGTTTGGTTCCGTCTGCGGTAGCTGCCTCGTGCGCCAACTTGGCCAAGCGTTCGGCACGTAGACGCCGACCCTCCAGTGTGTTCTTTTTGTTCAACTTGCTGATGTCGGGCAAAATAATATCGTAATCAGCATATTTGGGGTGTGTGTAACTACAGTAAGTAGTCTTGCTCTTGTGGATCTCTTTTAAGATATCCTTGTTGTTGAGGTAATTGTGCTTAATTTTGCATCTCCTATCACTTGAACAATAATAACAAAGTTTGCAACTGTTGTCAACCTTTTATTATATTAGCACTTTATTATAAGTAATAAATACTACAAACGGATACATTACTTATGGCACTTTTACCATCAGCTGGTGCAAACGATCCAACCGCTACCCGTGGCCTAGCAGGTCAAACCACAGGTGGTCCGCTGGATCAAGCACTGAACCTACTGGACCCTGGGCAAATTCGATTAAAAGTCGCAGGCCTATTCACAGGCGGCCTAAGCTCTTTGCTAAACAAAGCATCTCCTGCGGCCGTGGGAGTAAATGTAACAAATCCCACAGGCAATGCCAATAACCCATTGGGTGGCGATTGGAGAGTAAGAATCAGTCTCCCTGATGCCAGCAGCATATTTTACAAAGATCCCAATAACAAATTATTGAGTATGCTCAAACCCACTGGTGGTGTGATATTTCCGTATACCCCAACTGTCACAGTAACGCACAATGCACGTTATCAAGAACAAGCACTGACACACAGCAACTACAAAAACTACTTTTACGAGGGTAGTGACGTCAGCGCCATCACCATAACAGGTGAATTCACTGTGCAAAATTCCGCCGACGGACTGTATCTATTGGCAGCAATCTATTTCTTTCGTAGTTGTACCAAAATGTTTTTTGGTAAAGATGACTTGGCAGGCAACCCCCCACCTATTGTTTACCTTGACGGTTACGGCGATTTTTATTTCCCACATGTCAGTTGTGTGGTCACTAGTTTTAGTCACACCATGCCGCAAGAGTGTGACTATCTTGAAATACACTACAGTGAAAGCACTGGCAACAATGCCATCAACAGCAAGACAAGTCAAAAAACAGTTAGACTTCCCACAACCAGCACCATAACATTAACAGTACAACCAGTGTACAGTCGTGCCAATGTTCACAACAACATGACGCTGGGTGAGTTCAGCAAAGGTAGATTGATTGGTGGAAAAGGAGGATTTCTATAATGGCTTATTCATCATCAAGTCCCTATTACAATACAAATTTGTTTGGCAGTAAATTTTTAGATCTATTGGTATATCGTCCCATTGAAACACAGTCCGATGATGTCAGCTACACCATAGACAAAATTTATGAATATCGACCTGATCTATTGGCTTTTGACTTGTATGGCGATAGTGGGCTGTGGTGGGTTTTTCGTGCCCGTAATCCCAACACCATTGATGATCCCATCTTTGATTTTCAAGCAGGTGCCACCATTATGATACCTAAGAAAACAACTCTAGTAGATAACTTGGGAATCTAATAAATGGCAGCATCAGTTGAAGAAGCTAAAAAAGTAGTTCAGATATACGAAGGTGTAGTTGCCTCGGCCCAAAAAGATTTGACTGCACAACAGAATGTGCAAACTGTTTTTCAAAACAAAGCAAATACATTAAAAGACAAAGCCGCAGGGCTGCCCGATGGATCACCAGAGCAACAAGCTGCATTAGAAAGCGCGGCCAACTATCAGACTCAAGCAGATAATCAAAAATCACGCATTACAGCAGCCCAAAGCAATCTAGATTCGGCACAGGCTAATTTGGGCGCTGCCAATCAAGATTTAGTAGACACACAGCAACGAGAGAATCAAGCATCAAGCCAAACTGCTGGCGACTCTGTGGCAAATTCAAACTCTAATGTTCCTGCTGCTACACAAAACACAGGAACACAAAGTAGTGCCCAAGTAACTGAACAACCCACTGGCTCAACCTCTAGTTCAACCACTAATACATCAGCTGCTGGAACCCCTGCAAGTGGCGCATCAACATCTGGATCTGCTAGTGGCAGTGGCACCGCACCTGCCCCTGCTACTGCACCAACGGTAACGCAGAATCAATCTAACAAAGTTACAGACGCTGAATCAAAAAATTTAACCAACAGTAACCCAAGCAACTCTCAACCTGATGCGGTTGTAGTGGGTGGTTCGCTTTGGCCAGCATATTCCGGGGCCGGCGGCGGCCGAGGTTCCACAGCAGCGTATGCAAAGTACGATGTTGCCGCAGCGGTAAAAGCAGCTGATTTGCCCAGTGTTAAAAAAACTACACAAGTTGGCGGTCCGGCCAGTAAACAAACAGTAGCAAAAACCAATCCGTTGTCCTCTTATGCCAGCTATACCTATGCCATCAGCTTGCATGTAATGACCAAAGATGACTACAATAAAATGGTCAAGTCTCCTGTCAATTTTCGTCCCACTAAGACTTTGATCAGTTCGGCAAACAGATACAACGGCTCGACTCGTGATGCGGCGTTCAAAGATGATTTTTACTTTGATGGATTATCAATAAACACCGTGATTGGATTAAATGCCAACACACGCAGCACAAATGCCATTGCCATGAAGTTTACCATTATTGAACCCTATGGCATGACACTGCTTGATAGAATACTTGACATCAACAACAAAGAGTTAAACAGTAAAAACTATTTGGACATGCCGTATCTACTGGAGTTGAACTTCTTTGGCGCAGATGATGCTGGCAAAATGACCCAACTCAAAAATCAAACCAAATGGTTTCCGATCAAGATAATTGGCTTTAAAATTCGAGCATCAGTCAAGGGTGCCGAATATCAAATTGATGCAGTGCCGTTCAATCATCAGGCCAACTTTGAAACTATTCAAGCACTCAAGACAAGATTTGAAATCAGCGCTGGAACAGTCAAAGAGTATTTCTCAAGCCAACCTGCTGACTCAAAAGTAACAAATAATTCAGTGAATGCTGCAATAAAACAGTACAAAGCCAACGAAGATGCTGTACGCAAACAAAACAGCAACCCAGCACCTGAGGCAGCTAAACCCACATTCAATACCACGGCCGGCGGCGCCGCCACTGGAAATCCAAATGCCACAAAAAAATACAATGGTGCAAGAACTCCTGACAGTGCCAAATCGGCCGACGCTGCGGTCAAACCAGTTCCACCAGTGACATCATCAAGTTTTACAGCAGCATACAATACTTGGAACATAGTAGAAAAAAGTAATGGTAACCTTGGATTCGCTGACGAGATACAGTTCATAATAGACCCCGAAATAGAATCCAGTACCATTGTTGACAGAAAGACCAATAGTGTACGTCGCAGTGCGCCGGTCAGTGCAGCCGACTCTTCAAAATCTAAGAATGCAAATTCTGACGTGGTTAATCTAAAATCAATTGTGCATTCATTGGATCCTGGGACAACAGTGAATGATGTGATCAATTTGGTCATGCAACAGAGTAAATGGTTTATTGATCAAACCATTGATCCTGCCACCAAGGCTAAAGAAACAAACACTCAAGCCACAACCACCACAGCAAATAAAACCAAACCAACAGTGTTATGGAAAACCATTCCAAGTATTGAGTTAAAAGATTACGACGAATTTCAAAATAGCTGGGGCAAGATCATTACGTTTCATATCAAAAAATATGCTGCCTACAACAATCGTGATCCACGTGCGCCCAAGAGCGCACCGCCAGCAGCAGTGAAGAATTACGAGTATTTCTACACAGGCCACAATACAGATATTATTGATTTTGATATTGATTTTAACGCCTTGTACTATACAGCAATCAACGTTGACCGCGGCAAAACCTCCACAGTTAACGGACCAAGTCAAACCAATGACGAGGGTAAACTAAAAGAAAAGTTAGATCATGCAGTGACTAAAGGCATTGATCCTCAAGCATATCGTGTGGTAAGTGGTACGCAACAAACTGCCGCTGGCGGCGCAATTGATACCAGCGCCAAACAAAACGCTGCCAGTGTGGTGCAGAGTTTCTATACCAGTGCTGGCGGTGACATGATTAGCTTGAAATTAAAAATAGTTGGTGATCCAGAATTTATTAAGCAAGATGACTTGTTCTACAACCCCGGCGCACTGGGCAATAATGCCAGTGACCAGTACGTTGCTGGCAGTGGCAGTTTGGCCATGGACAATGGCGAAATTTATTGTAACCTCACTTTTAAAACTCCCACTGATTTTGATGACTCAACAGGAAAGTACCTAACCACTGGCAAATATAGAGTCAGCGAATTCAGCGGATACTACAAAGTAATAACTGTCACAAGTGAATTTAAATCGGGCAAGTTTATACAAACGCTTGATCTAGTTAGGTATCCAAATCAAGAACCTAAAAATTCTCAAAACAAACAAACAACTTCAACTGTTGACCCCAACAGAGAAAAAGCAAAACCTGTGGCCAACTCGGCCACAACTTCTACTAGAATCTCAAACAATGATGTGGCCAAACCAGTGGATGTGGTGCCAGCAGTGGGCACAAATCTGTTTGCTGGGCAAGTACCAAAAGCAGCCGATGAGCCAGCAAAAAAAGCTCCCGAGCCAGCGCCTGAAACTCCAACTGCTAATCAAGTAAACGAGGCACGTAAAGTTGGTATTGCTGCTGGAGCACCAGCGCTGCAAACCACTGCCGATGTAGTAAGTAGTGGAGAGACCAAATCAATTGACCAAGCAACCAGTGCAGATGCCAATACCACACCAGTTCAATCAACTAATGTTCCGGCAGTTACTGCCGCAGCCAATGCCGAAGAAGCTAAAACTCAAATTACAGCATTGGCCAATACCAATACTGATTTGCAAGCTCAAAACGAAAAACTGCGACAACAAAACGCTATCCTACAACGACAGGGCAATCTTGATCAAGTATTTGCCAATCAAGATATCATTGCAAAGAATAATGCAACGCAAGCAGCCAACGGTAGCAAAGCCGAGGCGCTTGCGACCAAATACAAACTTGAGCTTTCTACGATAACTAGCGATCTTGACGGCACAGTAATCAAATTAGGATAAGACATGGCACAGAATAAAATAGTTGGTTCAAAGGTATCAAAAAACTACAACCGGGATGCAATCCCTGGTGTCAAGTTTGATACTGCAACACAACTTGGTATTGTTAAGGACAATCTAAGCCCTGCTCGCGACGGACGCCTACGTGTGTGGATTCCAGATTTTGGTGGTGACGAACATAATCCCAGATTTTGGCGTACAGTAAACTATGCAAGTCCTTATTATGGCAGTACTTTTCAACCAACATCAAGTCTAAACAATACCTTTACTGGTACAACACACACCTATGGCATGTGGGCAGTTCCGCCAGATATTGGAAATTACGTGCTGTGTACGTTCGTTAACGGTGACCCTGAGCGTGGCTTTTGGTTTGCCTGTGTGCCGGCCACACTCAGCAATTGGATGGTGCCCAGCATTGCCGCTGACAACAAGATAGATCGCAATTCGCTCAGCGACGGCATCAAAAGCCGTGTGCTACCAGAATCTAGTGTACCGCCACAGTATCTACCAGCCGCCGAGTTTAATGAAAATATTGATGGCACAGTAAATGGCACCTTTTATAACAATGCCAAGCCCATACACGAATTCCAAGCCAACATACTGTTCCAGCAGGGACTGGATCGTGACAAGACTCGCGGGGCAATCAGCAGTACCAGTCAGCGCGAAACACCCAGTCATGTGTTTGGCATCTCAACCCCGGGACGGGCATTGACCAAAGATCCAGCAGATGATCCTGAATACGAATCAAAAGTAAACAGCGGCACAATCACCGAAGATCAATTTAGTGTACCTACACGCAAAGGTGGACACACGTTTGTAATGGACGATGGCGATGCCAGCGGTGTAGATCAGCTTATACGTTTGCGTACTGCTGGCGGCCACCAACTGTTAATGAATGATGATCAAGACATCATTTATGTTGGTAACAAAAACGGTACCAGCTGGGTAGAAATTAGCGAAACAGGCATTAACATTTACACCGCTGGTGGATTCAATATCCGAGCCGAAGATACCATCAACATGCACAGCGACAAGGACATAAATTTCCAAGCACTAGGCAGCATCAACATGGATGGTTCAACTAGTGTCAACATCAGCAGCGCACAAATAAATTTTGGTGGTAGCGAAAGCCTATTGATGTACGGTGCTAAAACCAACATTGGTGCTGGGCAAATTACATTAAGTGCAGATGGTAAACTGAATGTCAGCAGCGGTGGTGCAATGACACTGAGCGGTGGTACCATTGACATCAATGGCGGATCGGGCGGAAACAGTATTAGCTGCCCAACATTGGCCAAAAACAAACTTGCTGATACTACGTTTGATGACAAGAAAACAAAATTATGGTATAGTGTACCGGCTAGCGTTGACAGTATAGCAACCATACTGCCAAGTCATGAGCCTTGGCCAAGAGCAGGAACTCCTGCACCATTGACAAAACAAGCAGCCAGCAGTGATTGTGCTCCTGCCACTGGGGGTGCAGTGTCAAGTTACACATTGCCACCACCAAATGGCAACAAACTGGACAACGGTAAAGTCAACGGACAGTCTGCACCTTGGACCACAGACACAGCGTTTATTGACAAAGTTAAAACTGTGGCTGCAGCCATCAATGCCAACTACGTTGATGTTCTTGCTTGTATGCACTTAGAGACCGGTGGCACATTTGATCCTGCAATCACCAATAGTTTGGGCTACACCGGACTCATACAATTTGGCGAAGCATCGGGTGCAAGACTTGTGGGCACAACCACTGCTGCGCTACGTGCAATGGACCGCGTGACACAATGTGACTACGTGCAAAAATACTTTATTGCAAACAGATTAACAACCAAAGCACCAACACCAAGATTGGTGGATTTGTATCTAACCATATTATGGCCAGCAGCAGTTGGGAAACCTGGCGATTATGTTATCTTCCCTGCAGGGTCTGCACAGTACAAAGCAAACCCAGCATTTGATCCTGGACATACAGTAGGATATATTACTGTAGATATGGTGGCCGCAACCGCAGCACAACATCTAACATCAATTCAACAGGCATTGGCCAACGCTGGAGCAAGCAGCCAAGGGGTCGTGACCAGCGGCACCGGTGCAACAGTCACTGATGGACAAGGTAACCCAGTTAAAACATCAACATTGAGTAATACTCCAGCAGCAACTGGTAATGTTGGTATAACTAAGAGCGCCGGAGAGGCAGTGGTTGCCCCTAGCTGTCCCGCAGAATACTTGGCTAAAACCACAACATTCAGTCCAGGCTCGGGCATTGGTAGTGATTCACCTAAATTTGCACAGACACAGGTCAAAGCAATGATGGCTGAATTGGGTTACTTTGAAAGCCAGTTCAACTATAGCCAAGTCTCGTCAGATGGTACACGCATAGGCAAATATCAAGTTGACGCATCTTACTTGGCCGATGCTGGCTATATCAAACCTGACGCAATCAAACAGTACGGCACAGCAACACTAAGCAAGCCAGCCAGCTGGACTGGCAAAGATGGCATTCAAAGTCAAGCAGACTTCTTTACAAATCAAGTTGTGCAAGACACCATACAGGACACTGAATTCACCAATAACTATACGGCACTAACAGCCAATGGTGGAATCACTTCAACTGACGATGTATGCACTGCGGCTGGTATGTTGTTTGTTGCACATCAATTCCGTAGCACAGACAAAGCAAAACAATGGCGTGATAAAGGCGATATACAAGACGCACTAGGCAGAGAAGGTTCAGTATACTACAATCATGGTCGCTATGCAATTGACATTCTAGCAGCAGGTGGTGCGGTGCAGTCAGTGGCACAAACAGCTGGCCTAAGCGGAACAAACACCACTGGTATCAATCCTGATGATGTGTTTGTGTTTAGTGGAACTACTGGTAGTCGCAGCAATTTTGATCAATTAAATGGCACTTTTAAGGATGCTGTGCTGACCATGGCGCAGGATTTTAAAGCCAAAACAGGCAGCAAAATCACCATCACCAGTGCATATCGCAGTCCCGAAGATCAAGAGGCAATTTATCAACGATGGTTAGCAGCAGGTGGCGGGCCAAACATGCCCACAGCTGGAGGCATTACGACTCCAGCCAAACCCGAAAGCCAAGGTGGCAAAGGCAGTCCGCACAACGGTGGGGTAGCAATTGACAGTAGCCAATGTCCATTGATTGCACGAACTGTGGATCTAGCACAGTACGGACTGCGATGGGGCGGCACATTTACCAAACCCGATGCTGTACACATTCAGCTGGCCAATGCTAGTCAATAAATACTAATATGGCAACACTATACAAAGGTTTCAGTACCATTAATCGCAGCAAGAAATTCCGTACTACGGATATTGATTTGGTCAAACAAGACTTGTTGAATCATTTTAGTATCCGTAAAGGCGAAAAATTGATGCAGCCCAACTTTGGCAGTATCATATGGAGCCTGTTGTTTGAGCCCTTGGACGAAACCATTAATCAAACCATTGTTGACGATGTTACACGTATTGTGGGCTATGATCCCCGCATTGGCTTGCAAAACATCACCATCACTGGCTTAGATCACGGTATTCAAATTGAGCTTGATCTGATATACATACCCACCAACATGTCAACTGCCATGTCACTGACATTTGATTCAAACAGTGAAACACTGACCACCAGCAGTCTTTATTAATAAACTACGTAGATTTTGATTATTATAAATACATAATAACGGATGTATTTAGATGTCAACCACAACACGTCAGACTAACTTATTGGTAAACCAGGACTGGACTGCTGTTTATCAAACATTTAAGCAGGCAGATTTCCAGAGCTACGACTTTGAGACTCTACGCAAGACCATGATTGACTACTTGCGTAACTACTATCCGGAAGATTTTAACGACTTTACAGAGTCTAGTGAATACGTTGCCTTGATTGATCTTATTGCTTTCTTGGGACAGAGCCTGGCTTTCCGTGGTGACATGAATGCACGTGAAAATTTCTTTGACACCGCAGAACGTCGCGACAGTATTCTCAAACTGGCACGCTTGATCAGCTATAACCCCAAACGCAATATTCCTGCCAGTGGGTATTTGAAAATTGACAGTGTCAGCACCACAGAAAATCTATTTGACAGCAACGGACTGAATCTCAGTAACGTACAAATCAACTGGAACGATACTGCTAATCCTGACTGGCAAGAACAGTTTACTACTATATTGAATGCCACATTGGTCACTAATCAAGCCATTGGCAATCCTGGTAACAGCAACACCATTGGCGGCATCATGACAAACGAGTACAGCATCAACTTGCCACCTGATGTACTGCCTCGATATGCTTTTACTGCACTGATTGAAGACGGTACCATGCCCATGGAAATAGTCAGTGCTTCCAGCAGTGGACAGAGCTACATCTACGAGCCTGCTCCAGTGCCCACTGGCAAGTTCAACATCTTGTACCGTAACGACAACTTGGGCAATGGCAGCAACAACACTGGTTATTTTGTGTATTTCAAGCAAGGCACATTGGCCACGGAAGACTTCAATCTAGATCAAAGCCTGCCAAATCGTGTAGTGAATGTAAACTTTGACAATATCAACAACAATGATGTTTGGCTGTATCAGTTGGATGTCAACGGAAATCCAACTACACCATGGGCACAAGTGCCAGCAGTAGCTGGGGTCAACGTGATTTACAATCAAAGCAGCAATCGTAATTTGTTCCAAGTCAACAGCCGCACCAATGATCAAATTGATATAGTGTTTGGTGATGGTGCTTTTGCCAATATACCACAAGGCATCTATAGATTGTTCTATAGAACCAGTAACGGATTGCAATACAAGATCACTCCCAACGAGCTACAGACTATTTCTATTCCATTGAGTTATGTCAGTAAAAATAATCGAGTTGAAACCGTGACCATTACTGCTAGCCTGTACTACACTGTGACCAATGCAACCACACGTGAAAGTATTGACAGTATACGTACCAATGCACCCTCAGGCTACTACACACAAAACCGTATGATCACAGGGGAAGACTATAATCTATTCCCTTATGTCAACTTCAATACAATATTAAAAGCCAAAGCTGTGAACCGTAGCAGCAGTGGTATTAGTCGCTATTTGGATGTACTTGATGTAACTGGAAAATACAGCAGCACCAATATATTCTGTAACGATGGCTGGATTTATCAACAGCCTTCAAGCAACAGCACCATCTTTAGTTTTAATACTACCACAGACATTTACAACGTGGTGTATAACACAGTTGTGCCGCTGCTGAGTTCAATTGATGTACGCCAGTTCTACTACGCCAAGTACCCACGTTACACCTATTCCAATGTCAAATGGTTACAGTCAACTGCCACAAGCAATAGCAGTACTGGCTACTTTGCCAATTCCTCGAACACAGTTTACCAAATTGGTCAAGGTGTAAGCAGCAATTTGAAATACATCACAACTGGAGCCATGGTACGCTTCAACGCTGGCGTTGGAAACTACTTTGATGCACAAAATCAAATTCAATCAGGTACCGCCACATACTCAAGTCAAAAGTCTTATATTTGGGCCAGTGTTGTCAGTTACAACGTCAATTTCCCAATAAAGTTGAGTCAGAATATTCCATCAGGTGCAGTGCTGGACTCTATTATTCCTGTGTTCAAAACTGATTTACCGGGAACAGTTTTTGTCACAGAGATTGTTAACTTGATCAAGAGTTATAAAAACTTTGGCTTAAGTTACAACAACGCCACACAGGCATGGCAAATCATACTGCCTCAAGATCTAAATTTGGGAGCATTTAGTCTTACCAACCAAGGAGATGTCACTGGTACAGCTCAAGACTCATCTTGGACAGTGGCATTTGCCTACAACGGTATCACCTACAACATTGCACATCGCGGACTTCAATATGTATTTGAAAGCCTGGGACAAACACGTTTCTACTTTGACAACACAGTAAAAGTATTTGACAGTAAAACAGCACTGACTGTACATGATCAAATCAACATTTTAAAAACCAATAGTCAGCCCGACAGTGCAACGCCGTTGGCACAGGATCAAACTTGGTATGTGTACGACAGCGTGGTCAATGCTGACGGATACATCGACAATACCAAAATATTGATCACATTCCCAGATTCCAACAACAACGGAATTCCCGATGATCCAGATTTGTTTACCACTACTGTGGAGCCAACAGTGAATCCAAATCAAAAGTATGTGTTCTTCCAATCTGTAACAGATGCCAACAACTTTATCAATGTTGTTCCAGTGGACAATACCACTGTTGTGACCACATACGCCACACAGTCTGCCATCAACACCAATATCAATTTGTATGTCAGTGGACAGGTGTTTTACGCCACAACTGAAGGCAATTTTTATCAATTGGCAATCAGCACCAGTGGTACAAGAACACTAAATCTTCTTTCCAATTACACCGCTGAAGTTGGAAGACAAAATTTAACGTTTCAATATCGTCATAACAGTCCTAACGATCGTCGTATTGACCCAAGCCCAAACAACATCATGGACATGTATATTTTGACCAAAGCCTACAGTCAAGACTACTTGGCTTGGATTCAAGACACCACCAATACGGTAGTAGAACCCAGTTTGCCCACAACCGATGCACTAAAAACAGAATACGGATCAGGTACCACTAGTTTGGACAATTTCAAAGCACTGAGCGACACAATTATCTATAACCCAGGCAAATACAAACCCTTGTTTGGAGCCAAGGCAGATGCAAGTCTACAGGCAACATTCAAAGTGGTCAAAAACCCCAACGTCAACGTCAGCGACAATGACATCATCAGCGGTGTAGTTGCAGCCATCAATACCTATTTTGACAGCGCAAACTGGGACTTTGGGGACACATTTTATTTCAGTGAACTCAGTACCTATCTGCACAACACGTTGGCTCCCAATGTGTCCAGCATCATCATTGTACCAACCAGCACCAATGTTGCATTTGGTAGTTTGATGCAGATCAATAGCAACCCCAACGAAATCATGGTGAGTGCTGCCACAGCAAACAATGTACAAATCATCAGTGCAATCACCGCAGCGCAAATTAATCAAACCTTAGCAGGATTGGGAATCGTAATTTAATATGGCACAAATACAAACAAGTAATTTTTTACCAGACGCATTTAGAACTGATGCAAACAAAAAGTTCCTAAATGCCACGCTGGATCAATTGGTAACACAGCCTGATTTACGAAACATAAACGGTTATGTTGGTCGCAAGTTTGCGCCAACATTCAAAAGCACAGACAACTATGTGCCTGAACCAACCGTGCAACGTCAGAATTATCAACTTGAGCCCAGTGTTGTGGTCAAGAACAAAATCACAGGCAACACTGAATTTTTCAGTAGTTACATTGACTACTTGAATCAAATTGGACACTACGGTGGCTTAACCAATAATCATAGTCGACTATTTGGCAACGAGAGTTACAGTTTCAATGGTTTGTTTGATTTTGACAAGTTCATTAACTTTACCCAGTACTACTGGTTAGAAAACGGCCCTGATGCTGTGGCCGTGTTTGGTAGCGAAATTCCAACTCAAGAGACTTTTATTGTTACCCGTAATCCAAGTACAGGAACATACCAATTCACTGGCAGCGACGGAGTCAGTAACCCAACACTTAGACTTGCCTATGGTGGAACTTATCAATTTGTTGTTAATCAGCCAGGCTACCCATTCTGGATTCAAACCGACCCAGGACTAAGCGGCAAAAAAGTCAATCAAAGCAACCTAAACAGTCGAGATGTGTTGGGAGTGACCAACAACGGGCTTGATGTAGGCACTGTGGTCTTTCAAGTTCCTCAGCCCACTGCTCAAGATTTTTATACTCGCATGCCACTTGCAGGCAGTGTTGATCTAAGCACCACACTACACTACAATCAAATACAGGGACAAAGACTCAGCTCGATCAAGGCATTGGCAGAAAACGGCATTGATGGTGTATTTTCTCAAAGTCAATTGAATTTAAAGTCATTGATTTTTGTCAATAACGACGTTGATCCTAGTCTATGGACAGCGAACAATTATACTGTGCCCGTGGCACAACGATTAAATGCCTGGATCATTAGTTTGAGCTCAGACAGTGATCCCATAGTGACACTGAGTACCTCTAATCAAGCATTCAGTGTAACTGCGTTGAATCGCGTTTTTGTCAAATCAGGTACTACTCGTGCTGAATACACCTACTACACCAATGCTGATTATCTAAACTACAACGTGTACTACTTGATGCCCGACATCACCAGCGTTTTGAACACCTTGTACTATCAAGACGGTGTAGGTACGACTTTTGTTGGCGAGATCAATCTGTTACAGGTCAATGATACCACAATCAACATTGACACTGACATTGTTGGAAAGACAACATATCAAAGCCCCAATGGAGTTTTGTTCAGTAACGGACTAAAAGTAACATTTACTGGCACAGTGAATCCATCAACTTATTATAACAACAGTTACTATGTTGAAGGAGTTGGCACTGCAATAAAATTGTTACCAGTGAGTGATTTTTTAACTCCAGAATCTTACGCCAGCAGCGGCTTGGTCAATCCAGATTATTTTACAATTAACCGTGCAAGCATCGACTTGAATGCGTGGACTCGCAGCAACCGTTGGTTCCATATTGATATAATCAATTCTACGGCGGCCTACAACGGAACTACAGCCATAATTGATCAAGCGGTGCGTGCCAATAGACCCATTATTGAATTTGAAGCTGACTTGCAGTTATTTCAGTCGGGTCGTGTGGCAAAAACTCCAGTGGATCTACTGAATACCACTGCCAATTTTGACAGCAAAAATACCATTGAACTTGCTCCTCAAGGCACAAGCCTTGACGGCACTGTCATCACTGACGGTATGCGAATTATTTTTGCCAATGATCTTGATCCAACAGTACGCGGTCAAATTTTTGTGGCCAATATTGTGTATATCCCAAGTCTCAGCGGGCATTACATCAACTTGACTCTGGCAGCAGACTCTGTTGTGGAATTGAATCACAATGTGGTGGTACTGCAAGGTCCCAACAAAGGCACTGAATTCCACTACACCTACAGCAACGGCGGTTTGGTTTGGGTAGCCAATGGACAGCAAAAAACCAAAGTTAATCAAGCTCCCTTGTTTGACGTGGTTGACAGCAACGGTGTCAGCATCTCTACCTACTTGAACAGTACTTTTGCAGGTACACAAATATTTGGGTACAAGGTGGGAACTGGTGCAGTGGATCCTGTCTTGGGCATTGCACTCAGTTACAGAAACTTTAATCAAATTGGTGACATTCAGTTTGTAAACAATTTTGACAGTGACACTTTTGGCTACACCACGGCAGCGGGCACTGCGGAAACCAATCAAGCTGTGAATACTGTGGGTACTCTACAGCAAAATATTGATTTAACCAGCTTTGATATTCGCAATACTTGGACCACCAACGTTGAAAAATCAAAACAGTTTCAAATCATTGCCGGGGTCTATGACGGCAATAACCCGTACTTCAAGATTGACATAGCAGCCAATTCTGCAGGTACTGTGCCCAACTTTCGAGTATATCGTAATAGTAAACAAATTACCGGGTACGAACTGGTTACAATTGGCGTATTGCAATATGTGCATGTCACTGACAGTGCGTTGACCACTGGCGATCAAATTGATATATTGATCTACAGCGATGCAGTCAGCGCCCTGGGCTATTACGAAGTACCTAAAAATCTAGACTTCAACAGCGAAAACGCAAACTTTGTAAATCTTACATTGGGCCAGTTACGCAACCACTTGACCACCATGGTTGGCAATAGCAGTAAAGTTTTTGGTGCGGTGCCTGGAAATAGTAACCTACGTGACGTGCCAGTAAAACAACAGGGCGGCAGTATTCTACAACATTCAAGTCCTGTGGTTTACGGCGAGATGTTCCTGGTGGACCCAAACGCAAACTTCATGAGTGGTGTAGAGTTGGCACGTTACGAGTACAGCAAGGTCAAAAACAAAATACTTGAACTCAGCACAAGAACCAACGGGTTGGACTACACCAACGTTCCTGCATTGTTGGACACCTTACTGCAAAATATCAACAGTGTCAAAAACAAAACATTTGCTTGGTATTATAGTGACATGGTGCCGTACGGTACTCTTAAAAACACATTGACCTATACTGTGGTCAACGCAGAAATTGTTGACTACGAGATCAGTAATGTGTTTAGCGACACCACACTTGGCAATACTGCGGTATTGGTTTATAAAAACAATGTGCAATTGGTCAAAGGTGTTGACTACAAATTTGACACCAATCGTGCTGGTGTGACTGTTTTGACATCACTGGCAGTTGGTGATGTACTCACCATTAACGAGTACAGCAGTACTGATGGAAACTATATCCCTGAGACTCCAACCAAGTTGGGACTGTATCCTAAATTTACACCAAACATATATCTTGATACCACGTACCAAACTCCAATCATGGTGATTCAAGGTCACGATGGCAGTATTACTCCAGCGTTTGGTGACTACCGCGACCAATTGTTGTTGGAGTTTGAACTACGCATCTACAACAACATCAAAGTTGATTACAGCAAAAACGTATTTGATATCTATAATTATTTGCCTGGCAAATTTAGAACCACTGACTATACCAACAACGAATTCACACAGTTGTTGACCAACAGCTTTTTGCGTTGGTCTGGCAGCAATCGTGTGGACTATATTACCAATAGTTATTTTGTTGCCAACGCACCGTTTACTTGGAATTACAATAGATTTGTTGACACCATCAACGGCGAAGCATTGGCAGGATATTGGAGAGGCATTTACAAATACTTCTACGACACAGATCGCCCGCATACTAATCCTTGGGAAATGTTGGGGTTCAGTGAACAACCCTCGTGGTGGGAAACACGTTATGGTCCAGCGCCCTATACAGGCGGTAACTTGGTGTTGTGGGGCGACCTTGCAGCCGGTTACATCTGGAACGGCGGTAATGGCAATGACTACACCGACACACGTTTTGCTCGCCCCAACTTGTTGAGCATAATACCAGTAGACAGCAGCGGCAATTTACGTAGTCCTGAGCAATTTGCAGTCAAGAGTTTTAACAGCAACAACGCCAGTGGCAATTACAAAATTGGCGATCAAGGTCCTGTAGAGTCGGCTTGGCGCCGCAGCAGTGATTTTCCGTTTGCCATGCAACAGGCTCTGGCATTGAGCCATCCTGCATTCTACTTTGGTAGCTTGATTGATATTGGTCGTTACTACAAAAATACCGGACTTGATCAGTATGTATTAGCGGATACACTACAACGTGTCACTCCTGGTGCAATACGCATCAACGGTACCACGTCAGGTACAACAGTATATCGTTCAGCTGGATATTTGAACTGGATCGCTGAATACCTACGTAACCAAGGTATTGATCCTGGAACCAAGCTGTACGAATACTTGGACAATGTCAATATACAGTTGGCCTACAAAATGGCCGGGTACACTGATCAAAGTTTTATACAGGTAATCGCAGAACAAAGTAGCCCAACTAGTACCAACAGTGGTGTTGTGATTCCCAACGAAAGCTATGCCATTGAACTGTATAAATCAACCCCAACCAATAGACTGGTGTATAGTGGTGTTGTAATTGAACGCACCGCCAGTGGATATTCAGTAAGTGGATTTGATTTTGAAACACCGTACTTTACCATTATCCCAAGTTTGGCCAACAACAATTCATACAGCATTTCGGTGCTGAACGAATCAGCAGTGATCTACAGCGACTTCCAAACTTATAAAGTCACTGTGCCCTATGGATACGAATTCACTAGCAAACAACAAGTGGTTGATTTCTTGGTCAGCTACCAACGTTACTTACAGGGCAGCGGATTCCAATTTACAGATGTTGACCCTGATCTTGGTATACAACGTGACTGGATACTAAGTGCCAAAGAATTCTTGACTTGGTCTCAACAAGGTTGGAAAACAAGTAGTGTATTGGTATTGAGTCCAACATTGGATAGAATCACACTCACCACTGCTATTGGTGTAGTGGACAAGATTCAAAATACACCTATTTCTAGTAAAATCTTAGACACCAACTACAACTACATCAAGTACAGTCAGTTGACAGTGAATCGACAGGCCTTGGCAGCTGGCAATACATTCAATGTTCAAGCCAACAGTGGGCAAACCATTGCATTGGCAGTACTGGATGTGGTTGAGTATGAACACATAATGATATTCAACAACACTGATGTGTTCAACGACATCATTTATGTACCTGAACTGGGCAACAGACAGTATCGTTTAAAGCTGATTGGTAAGAAAACTGGCTCTTGGAGTGGTGCACTGAATCCTTCAGGATTTATCTATAACAGCACCACTATCGACACATGGCAACCCGATACTGACTATGCGTTTGGTTCTTTGGTGCAGTACAAGAACAATTACTATACCGCAACTCAAAACATTGCTGGCGCCACCACATTCAACACCACATTGTGGAGCCAAGTCAAAAAATCAACATTGAAGACTGGCCTATTGCCAAACTTCAGCTACAATGCTGAGAAGTTTAATCGTTTCAACGACATTGACAATCCTGAATCATTGGGCAACTTTGATGCTTACAGTGACAGTGCCATTGGATTCCGTTCACGCAGTTACTTGACCAACTTTGGCATTGACAATGTCACACAAGCCAAGTTTTATCAAGGCTACATACGAGAAAAAGGCACACTGAATGCAATCACAGCGTTCACCGCAGCGGGCTTTAATAGCATCAGCAGCAACATCAGTCTTTACGAAGAATGGGGTATGCGTGTAGGCGAGTACGGTGCTTTGGACAACAATCGCAGCATTGAGCTGATACTGACTGAGTCAACATTCAACGGAGATCCAGTAACTATCACACTATTGCCCAATGGTGGTTCAACCAGCAGCAACGGCATCATCGGAGTACAAACATCTCAATTGTACAAACATGATTCTAAATACACTCCCAACATCTACATCAACCGAGATGCCAGCAGCATTTACGAAAATGATTTGCCCACTGCGGGTTATGTAAACATCAATGATGTTGACGCCACTATATATGACATTGCCAACTATTCACAGTTGAGTGCAAACATTGCAGATATTGGCATTGGTTACAAAATTTGGTGTGCCAAAGACATAAACAGCACTTGGAATGTTTATCGAGTAACAGAAACTGATATATCAGTCACCAAGATTGTGTACAGCGTGGACAACATAGGCGTGGTCACAACCAATGGTCCACATCAATTTGCCTACGGCGACTTGATTGCCATCAAGAACTTTGATGTTAGAGTCAATGGAGTCTACCAAGTTTATAGTGTAATTGACCCCTATAACTTCAATGTTGTATTCTCTGGACAAGCAGGCGAACAAATCAAGCAGGCCATTACCATAACTGGTACTGGTACATTGTTTACTTTTGAAAGTCAACGCATTGCTAACAGCACAGACATCAACAGTCTGACACCGGCCCATGGCTGGATTGACAATGACAAACTCTGGGTTGACAACAATAACAATGGCAACACCTGGGCAGTTTACAACAAATCCACTCCTTGGACAGGAAATGTCAGCTTCTTGAATCCAAGTATGCGTATCAATGGCAACAGCTACATTTCCAACAGCGGATTTGGCACAGTAGTTGCTATCAACAGCAGTGGTACTTTTGCAGCAGCTGGCTTGCCCAAATTGAACTTGGGCAACGTGGCAGTATTTGTTGCCAATGTGACCAATGGAAATGTACTTACTCAAGTGGGCAATATTGGAGCACATACTGGCAACAGCGTAAGTAACTTTGGTGCAAGCCTTGCCACAGCAGGCAACTTGCTCTACATTGGTGACCCTGGCAATGGCACCAGCGACTATGGTCGAGTACACATTCATCAATTCAATGGTAACGCCAGTTTCCCATGGACACAGACTTTGTCAAGCCCATGGGGCAGCAACACCGGCGATGCTTACGGAACAAGTGTTGCAGCCAGCGCAGACGGCACTTGGCTATATGTCTCTGCACCCAATGCAGGAAATGTTTATGTGTATCATGCCAACGCCACCAGCTACTACAGCTATGCCAACACTGTCACAGTGGGCAGCAGTACTTATGCACAATTTGGTTACACAGTTGGCACCACCAGCGACGGCCGTCAAATTGCAATCGGTGCACCATATGACACAGTCAATGGCATCAGTGCAGCAGGCGCAGTATATGTATATGATCGCAGTGTAGAGAGTTTTGTTGCCACTGGCAGCACCAGTTATACAACATCATACCCTGCGTATGCAGCCAATGTCAAAATCACAGTCAACGGCAATGTGCTGTCCGGCGGCTACACAGTCAATGGCACAACAACAGTGACATTTGCCAATGCTCCGGTAATTGGATCATTGATCACTATTGATACAAACAAAATTCAGTTACTGGAAAGACTGGTATCGCCCGCTCCATCAAGTGGTGCTGCATTTGGTGCTGTGACCAGCATTGCTGGCAATGATGCAGACATTTATGTTTCAAGCCCTGGGTACAGCACAGTTGGATATCACAGCGGCATTGTTTACCGTTTTGTGAATCAAGGAGCTGCATATGGTACCATTACTGGTACTAAATTTGCACCCAATGTCACAGTTGGTGACAGTATCAGAATCAACGGATTCAATGTTACCTTTACAGGAAACACCGCTGCAAATGTGGCAACAAATATCAACAGTGCCAATATTCCTGGGGTAACTGCACTAGCACAAGACTTTGGTGCATTGACCATTACCAGCAATATTACTACACCTTATCAAAAGCTGGTGATTGGTGCTGGTCCTGGTACTGCTGTCAGTGATTTGGGTCTACAGGTCTACAACAACTCACAGTCATTGTTGCATCCTGCAACAGACATAGTTGATCAATTTGGATCTCAAATACTGTCCAGCCCTGACAGCAAATCTTTGGTCATCAGTGCTGATCAAGGCAGTACTTACAACCTAGTGACATTTGATAATGCAATGACCACATTTGATCAAGATGGTACAACTTTCTTTGACGTGGTATTGGGATCAGGTGTTGTTTACATTTATGGCTTAGTTGGTGGACACTTCACAGCCAATACACCAGATCAATACACTTTGGTGCAACGTTTACAGAACAACAGCTTGAATTCAAATGACCAATTTGGTTACACCATGGCCATGAACGCCAAAACCCTGTTGGTTGGTGCGCCTGGAGCCAGTGGAAACTTGTCCGTTGATCCTGTTAGCGGGGCTTATGTACCAACTCCCAACAGCGGAACATTTTACACCTATAACAATTTTGGTGGAAATATTGGCTGGGATGTGATCAGTTATCAGTTGCCGCAAGTTGATATTGACAGCATCAGTAGAATGTATCTGTACAACAGCAACACAGCTTCGTTGGTGTCTAGCTTGGACTACATTGATCCAGCCAAAGGCAAAGTACTGGGTGTAGCACAAGCTGACTTGGATTTCATTACTGCATACGACCCGGCGGTTTATAATGCAGTGTCTGGAATTGACTCAACTCCCAATTTGGCCAATAGTCAAGATTTCCACTGGGGTCCAGCACAAGTCACAAAGACTTGGTGGAACACTGATGCAGTACGTTATTTAGATTACGAACAAGGCAATGTAACTTATCGTGCCAACAACTGGGGACGAGTATTCCCAGGCAGTACTATCCAAGTCTGCGAATGGGTTGAAAGCGCAATGCCGCCAAGTGCCTATACCGGCACTGGTACGCCTTTGTATCCTGACAACACTGCTTACAGCATATCAGTTAGCATAAATCCCAACACCGGTATGGCCACCAGCACCTACTACTATTGGGTGGTCGGTAAAACCAGCTTGGAGCAGCAGTCTGTACACACCAACACAGTCAGCACCATTGCTGACATGATTGCTAACCCACAGGCACAAGGCATACCGTATGCAGCAGTACTACGCAGCGACAGCGTGAGCCTATACGGTATTTCTAACTTGCTGAGTGGCAATTCTGTGGTGTTACACTCTGATTACGATGTATTGAAAAATACCAACATCATTCACAGCGAATACCAATTGGTGCAAGAAGGCAACAGCAACAGTCCAATACCCGCTAGAATCATCAACAAGATAGTTGACAGTCTAAGTGGAGTTGACTCGTTGGGCAATACAGTACCAGATGCAACACTGGCACCACAAACACGTATTGGCCTAGGTGAACGCCCAAATCAAACGCTATTTGTGGACCGTGCTGCGGCGTTGGAAAGTTTTGTTGAGTATGTCAATGACATATTAATTCAATATCCCATTGTTGAAGAATTCAATATCAACAATCTGTACAGTGCTGAATCAGTACCTGATACTACACAATACGATGTTGAAGTTGCTACTTACGCTGAACTAAGCTATATCGACACCACCATCATCAACACTGGGTATACTGCATTGGTACTGTCTGACGAAACTAGAAATTATTTCTGGTCATTGTACTCATGGAGTGGCACAGGTTGGAGTTTTGTCAAATCTCAGAGCTACAATACAACGCAATATTGGAGCAAAGTCAATTGGTACGACAGTACATATGATCCAACAGTACTGCCAACATATACTGTTGCCACTGTGGATAAATTGAGTTTGTTGAGCCCAGCGGTTGGCGACACAATCAAGGTGTTGAACAACGGCAATGGTCAATTTGTAGTTTATCGTGTCAATAGTGACGGCACCAGTAGTTTAGTGGGCATTGAAAACGGAACTATCCAGTTCAGCAGTATCTTGTATACTGGAAATGTATCTGGGCAGGAAATTCGAGTCATATTTGAAACAATCCAAAACGATATCTTTGTTGACACACTCAAAGTAAACTTCAATGATTTGTTCTTCTTCTTGATCAATTACATCTTGTCAGAGCAGCCAAGTGTTGATTGGGTATTCAAAACCAGTTTTGTCAGCATCCTGCACAAGTTGCGTAAACTGGAACAGTTCCCCAACTACATTCAAGATAACCAAACTTATTACGAGCAGTACATCAATGAAGTCAAGCCATATAGAACAAGTTTACGCGAGTACTTGATTGCTTATCAAGGCAACGATGAGTACTATGGTGACATGACCGACTTTGATATTCCCAGCACATACATCACATCAGTTGGTGGATATCGCAGCCCCAACGGCAGCAATGTAACCGATGCAGCAAGTCTAAGCACTTTGCCACAGTACAGCCAATGGTATAAAAATCACAGCTACAGTATCTCATCTGTTGTAGTATCAAATCCTGGTCAAGCAAGCAATGTGCAGATCACCACATTGAATTTGGGATTTGCACCCAACATTGGTTCCAGTATTGCACACGTTGAGGTTGGAGATACTATCACTCAACCAAACTCTGGTGCCAGTGGTGTTGTCTATACTAGAAACGTGATTGATGACAATATTGTATTGATCAATGTTTCTGGTACATTTGTTGGTAACGTGACTGGAAACGATACTGTTGCCGGAGTTGGCAACACATATCTATTCCGTAACGGTGCTAATCTTACTGCCAATGTGGCCACTGTAAGCACAAACTATGCAGTAACTGGCTACTATACTGTGCCAACTGTTACTGTGGTAGGTGGTGGTGGCAGTGGTGCAAACATCATTGCACAGCTTGATGGCCAAGGTGGAATTGCAAGTTTCGAGGTCATCAGTCCGGGACAGGGATATACCAGCACCCCAACATTGTTTATCAATGGTACTGGTACTGGCGCAGCTGGATATCCTTTGTTGTCAAACAAATACTATATTGAGAATTTGCCCACTACCACATTGACTGCAAACAGCAATGTCATGGCGTATGTTGGTAACTTGATTACTCAACCCAATACTGGTGCATATGGCACAGTATACAGTGCCAGCTCGGGAAACATTATCACATTGACAGGTGTTGTTGGTACATTTGCCAGCAACCAATACATCTACAGTGATGCTGCCAACTTGAATACTTACGTGACTTTGACCAACAGCTATACCCAGTTTATTAATCAAAGTTATAACACAGTTCGCACGTTTGCAACCACAATCAACTTTGATCGCGTCAACTACTCTAGTAATGTTATTGCTTGGCAACCCAATATTGCAATACAGGCCAATAGCTGGGTCAGCTACAACGGTGCAGCTTACCAAGCACAAGGCAACGTGTACAGCACAGCAGTTTTGAGCCTGTCGGGCAACATAGCATCCAATGTGGGTGATTATATTACACAATCCAACTCTAGTGGCAACGCAAGAGTGTTATTGTCAAATGTTACTGCAATTACACTGGGCAATATCAGTGGTGCTTTTTTACGACGTGGCGGAAATCTGTTGATCAACAATATTGATTCTGGTGTGCATCCAATGGCAGTAAACAACATTTTTGATTACACAAAGTATACTCAGCTCAATGCCAATGCGTTTGCTTCGGCTGCTGATCGTATTACAGCATATTACCAGCCAACGGTCAGCATGCCAGGCAAAGATTTGTCTCAATTGATGTCGGGTATTTCTTACCCCGGAGTAGTTGTTGCTGGACCAAAATTTGCTGCAAACACCTTGTCACTGACTTCGGGCAATGTGTTTGCGTTTGCCAACAACGGTTATGTGTATAGCGGAAATACCTCAGTGGTAAACTTTGCCAATTTGAAGATTGTTGCAGGCCAACCATTGACCATTGTGGACAACACACAGAACAAGACCTATTATGTCAATATTATTGAAGCCGCAGCCGGCAACTTGTTTGTCTCTAACTTGACAAGTAATATTGCCAGTGGTGCCAATGTGACGTTAAAATACTATGACTACAACAATCCTTTGTTCTTGGACAGTATCATAACCAACACCTACACCAATACTGCTTTTGGTACCAGCCCGGCTGATATCACTGTGGATGGTGGAGCGTATTTTGATACTTACAGCAGCCATGGTCCTGAAGAATTGATTCCGGGCACAATGTACGACAACTTGAACATGGAAGTGTTTACACGCAGTATATTTGCAGCCAACGGCAATGTAGATCCCAATGGTACCACAGTGGGTATTCGTGTAACTGCCAACATGTCACAGAGCTTTTCTTATCACAGAATCTCAAGCGCCAACACCACAGTACTGAGTGCCAATTTGAATCTCACAGACAGTAACATACATGTCACCAACGCCAGTGTGTTGCCTGTTCCTGACTTGACTTATCTACACCCTGGCATAATTTACATCAACGGGGAAAAGATCACTTACTGGACCATTGACACAGTCAACAACGTGCTGGGACAAATTCGAAGAGCAGTTGACGGTACAGGTGCAGCAAATGTACATGTGTCAGGCTCAAGAGTGGTTGACAGCAGTTTCCAACAGTCTATTTTGTCAAATATTGCTGCAAATACCTGGATTTCACCATGGAGCGTGGGCAATGTCACTGCTGCAAACGTCAGCGCAACTTTTGGCAATTCCACAATAGTGAACAGTTTCTTAATTGCTTCACCAAGCTACACGCCTTGATAAATAATCTATATGGACAATAAAATGACAGCAAATATAGCACAACCAGAACGCAAACCAGATGAACTCAGCGGAATCTATGTCCGCGGACACCTCAAAATCTTTGACCCATCAACTGGCGAAGAGTTTGTCAACAAGAGCAATGCAATTCATTACGAGAATATCTCAACTGCACTGGCATATGGTTTGGCCAACAAACAACAGAATTACATCTATGCCATGCGTTTTGGTAACGGTGGAACCAGCGTTGACTCCACTGGCGTCATCACTTATTTGCCCACTAACACCACGGGACAAAACAGCAATTTGTACAGCCCAACGTACAGCAAAGTGGTTGACAATACGGCAGCAGCCAACCAAGATCCCACTAGAAACTATATTCAAGTGCGTCATATTCCCGGGCAAGTCTATACTGACATTTTGATCAGTTGTCTATTGGACTACGGCGAGCCCGCAGGACAACAGGCATTTGACAATAGCCAAAATTTGGTTGGCGGCGCCTTAAACGAATTTACATTTGACGAGTTGGGTCTTGTGGGACGCAGCACCGATGGTACTACTGATACACTGGTCAGCAGCACATTTACACCGTCAACTGGACCACTGTTGACACACGTGGTATTCCACCCAGTGCAAAAGAGTCTAAACAGACTTATTCAAATTGACTACACAGTCCGAATTCAAACACTAACAAATTTGAGCAGCATAGGATAATTTGATGTCTTATATTTTAAATCAGACCAATGGTCAATTACTAATAAATTTACTTGATGGCACAGCCGATGGTCCTGACATCAACCCCGGGCTCAATGCCAGTGATATAAATTTATTTGGTAAAAATTATCCATTGTACGGACAATTTTTAGATGAAAACTTTGTAAGATTGTTACAAAACTTTTCCAGTACAACACCTCCAACCAAGCCCTTGCAAGGTGAATTGTGGTACGATACTGGTGCAGGATTTTTAAAAGTATATACTGGTAGTTCATTTGTACCAGTTAGCCCTGTCATTGTTTCGGCTACACAACCCAGTACCACTCTTGTGGGCAGTCAGTGGTGGGACAATGTCAATTACCAACTGAACATGTACAACGGATCCACATGGACCACAGTGGGTCCTTCCTACAAACAACCTGATGGTAAGAGCGGGGCACTGGTAGAATCTGTCATTGACACCATGGGTGCAACACACACAGTGGTCAAATTTTACAATCAAAATCAAGTTGTTGCAATCAGCAGTTACGATGCTGCCTTTACACTGTCTGTGGGCAGTGCAGTAACTGGGTTCAGCGTGATCAATCCCGGTATCACAATGGCAACTGGTGTAGCAAATGAATACCAGCTGGTTGGGTCCGCGACCAACAGCAAAATGTTGGGCAACGTGATTGCAGCAAATTATGCTCGTACCGACATTGTGCCTACGTTTACCAGCAATATTATCATTGCCAACGGCAACATCTCAATTGACAGCGCACCCACTGGCGCAGCACGTTACTACAACTCAGTAAACGGCGGCAATATCAGTTTGTGGCCCACTGTCAGTGGAGTCAGTACACGGGCATTTGCTATATCAGGCGCTGATGCAAGTACCAACGTCAATTACAATTTAAATGTAGTGGGAACAACCACTATTGGCGGCGCTCTGGTGGTGGGCGGACATGTCACAATTGAAGGACAAACCAGCACTGGCTCAACTGGTACTGGCAATTTGGTATTTTCTAATAATCCTGTGTTTGCTGGAGCTCCCACTGTGCCCACAGCAGCCCAAGGCGATGTGTCTTTGAAAATTACCAACAGTACTTTTGTTAATGCAGCCATTGCCACCAGCAGTTATGCACCTTGGCAAGGAAGCCACCAGTATGTCAATACCTCGGCACCCAGTTCTGGACTTGGTAATGTTGGCGATTTTTGGTTCCAAATTTAAAGAAAGAAGACAATGACAACTAAAACTTACATTGTCGCTCTTAATAAAAACGTTGATTACAAACAATTTTGGCAAGAGATGGAAACTGCATCGTATGGGGTTCCGTACGTCCCGGATCGTCCAGTGTCAATTGTTGATGCAAGAGATGTTTTTGAACGCATCTGTGAATATGCCTTGACCGATGAAGAGGCAACAGCTTTACGTAAAGATCCGCGTGTGGCCGGGGTCGAAGTTCCAATTGAAGAACACCCAACTTTTTCATGGACCACCTCGTCTATTACAAACCAAGTTGGTAATTTTACCAAACCTGCTGCACCAGTTGCTTATGCCGGTGGCGAGTATAGTTGGGGCGACAACATAAACTGGGGTCTAATTAGACACAGCAACATTGAAAATCTCTACGGCGCTGGATCAACAGTACCTGATGGCACAACTTACAGTTATGATCTCGACGGCACTGGCGTAGACGTTGTCATTATTGACACTGGGGTACAAGCAGATCACCCAGAATTTCAATATGTTGGCAATTCTACATCACGTGTACAGCAAATTGATTGGTACGCCGAGACTGGCATAGCAGCGTTTCAGGGAATTGATCACTACATTGACACCGAAGGACACGGCACAACTGTGGCTGGGGTAGTAGCAGGCAAAACATACGGCTGGGCCAAAGGCTCCAACATCTATGCTATCAAGGCCACAGGCCCCGCCCCCACTACCACTATTACTGATGCATTTGCTGGGTTGTTGACTTGGCACAACAACAAGTTCTCGTCAACCGGACGTCCTACCTCGTTAAACTTGAGTATGGCATTTACCATGCAGGCTGCACCAACACTGACTGTTGCCACCGGCGAGACAAAATTCACAGCCTGCGCTGCTACCAGCTCGCCAAAAGAAGGGGCACTACATTTTTTGGCAAATGTCACAGGTGTAAACTATAGAGGCACTGTGACTGGAAATGTTGCACCTGGTGCAACTCCGGCAACTTCTGGCAATGTGTCATTTGATGTATTGGCATCTGCAGGCTTACAAGTTTCTGATGTTAGAAACGCCGACTACACTGCACCTGCTTGGAATGGTATCCCAATTGAGTACACTCCGTATGATGTCATGTTGGCAGAGTTGATTGATTCTGGTATTATAGTGTCAAGAGCAGCCGGTAACCACAGCTACAAAATAGACCTACCTGGCGGTGCTGATTACGACAACTATGTGTCAGCGCCAACTAACCCAGATTATCCCCAAGTCTCTCAATATCTATACTATCATAGGGGAGCAAGTCCAAAAGATCCAAGAATGCTGACAGTTGGTGCTCTTGAAAATATTCCGTACTCTGCAACTGTCGAACAACGTGCTGTGTTTTCTGCTGCAGGCCCTGGGGTTGATGTTTATGCTGCTGGTGTTGGTATCATGACCTCGGCAAGCAGCAATGCAACTACAAGGTTGGATCGTAACGGCAATCCCACAACAGCACCCTATTTCTTAGATGGTGGGTATTTGCAGGTACTGGGCGAAGGAACATCTTATGCTGCCCCGCAAATTGCAGGTATGGCTGCATTGTATCTGCAAGCAAACCCGGTGGCAAGTGCTTCGGATATCAAAGCATGGTTGGTGAGCAATGCTGCAAAATCCAGCAGCATGTACTCCACTGGGTTTGACACTGACTACTCCAATGATCGATCATTGATGGGCGGTGCTGGCTTGGTTGCATTCTTTACTGATCCCGATGGCTACTCGTTCCGCGTGGACGATGCAGTAACAATCAAATACGGACTGGGAGTAACACGTATTTTGAATTCAAGCAACAGTTGGCAAGCTCTCAAAGGCATGTGGACCAAAACTGATTCTGCCACTTGGACTCCTGTAAAAACTGCTTGGATCAAAACAGATCCTGCAACATGGACTCGAGTGTACCCTACACCAATGGGTGTGCTAACGCCAACTCCCAATTCGTTGGCATTTCAGCCTTTCCAATTTCATAGAGATCCACAGAGCGATCCTACAATCAGTCCACCAAAACAATTGGTGATTACCAACACTGGTGATTACGATCTAGTAATCAACTCAATTACACTGTCAAATACCTCCAGTTACGCATCTTATATAACCAATGCCAATACACCCATAACACTGGTACCGCAAGGGCAGGAGCAATATGGTAACAGTTCAGTCCAAGTTGGAGTAAGAGTAGCAGGCCTGGCTGTTGGGTCTTATTCAGCCGATGTTGTTTGTGTAAGCAACGTGGGAGTATTTGGCACCAGCACCACACTGATTCCAGTTTCCATCACAGTACAACCCGACTTCAATGGCATCACCGCAAATGTCAGTGCAGTACCAAACACAGACAAAACTGTAAGTCTTGATTACTATGTGTTAGAATCGCCGGCCCAAAGCAATATAACCATTACCAACTCGGGCAACGGTGCCAACCTCACCATCTCAAATATAGTCTCTGCCAATGGATACTTCTCAGTATCCAATGTGCCGGCTACTCCAATCACCTATAACTTTTCAACTTATACTGGTAACTCGGCTCAGTTCACAATCACAGCAGCAAACTTGAATGCTGGAACATACTCGGACACACTGATTGTAAACAGCAATGCCTCAAACAATCCAGCATTGTCAATTCCAGTCACTATCAAAGTCACACAACCCAACGGTAGAAGTGAAGATTTTAATCAAGCCGGCGTCACAACATTTACTGTGCCAGATCATGTGCACCGAATCAAAGTGTTTGCTGTGGGCGGTGGCGGCTCGGGCGGACCCAGTACCAATCAAGCCATCATTGGTGGTTCAGGCGGCGGTGGCGGCTCGGGTGCATACCAGTGGCAAACTGTGTCGGTTACCCCGGGCGAGGTACTATCAATCACAGTGGGCGGCGGCAACTACCCTGATAGACCCACTGCACTACGATACTACTCCTTTAGTGGTCGAAATAATTGGAGTGCCTTTATGAACAGTTATGCTGTGTGGGTCAATCCCGACGGCATTAGTCCAGTCAAAATACCTGTGTCGTCCGCTAGAAGTTTTTCTGTTGGATCACCTGGCACATACACAGTACGGGCCCAATCTGATGGAGCACTAGATGTGTCAATTGACGGCAACTTGGCCATAAGCGGGGCAACACTACAAAGCATCAGCAGTGCCAACGTGGTGTTGAGTTCGGGCACACATGTTATTAATTTTGTTGCAACCAACGAAGGACAGACTGCAGGGTTTGCGGCCACGATAACCAACTCGGCCAACACCGTAGTATGGAGCACTAGAACCAACCTAGTGGTTCCCGGATCCAGCGATACCACCATCACTGGCAGTTTTGGCACTATTACTGCGGCTGGTGGACTCAGTGGTGCAGCGGCGTATGAAAGTTATATTGCACCTCAAGCCTACTACGGCTACGACGGCGGTGGTTATGATAACGCAGGTTCAACAACCGGCCCTGGTACCGGTGATTGCTGATATATGGAACATGATATTCAAAAAATTGATGGCGTAATTCCTCAAGAATTATTTGATTCAATATCTCAAAAATCAAAACTTCACGGATTCAATTATGGTTGGTACAGTTCGCGAAGCGAGCCTTATGGTCATTGGAATTTCCAATATGCTAGAACCATAACAAAAAACGGTTTAGATGTTTCTCGACAATTATATCCTGATTTGCTGCTGGCTTGGCAACATGTGCAACAGCTCTATTTTCCTGACATGATATTGGCCAGATGCTACATCAGTCAACACACCTACGGCACAGATGGATATCCGCACACAGACAGTACCAGAGACAACAGCAAAACTTTGGTGGTTTATCTGAATCAAGAATGGCGACCCGAGTGGGCTGGGGAAACTGTGATATTTCAAGATGGAGAAATAGTTTGCGCCAGTTTGCCAAAAGCCAACCGCGGTCTAATATTTCCTGGTAACCGGCTCCACGTTGCAAGATCTCCCTCAAGAGTCTGTCCAGTAGCAAGAACCACTCTCATGTTCAAGGCAGTAATACCGGACCCGCTACGTGATCGTATACAGAGATTTTTAGCAGAGCACAAAGTTGATCAAATACCACATTCGGGACGCACTCTGGCAGATCATTTATTACAAACTTACGATCTATTAAAAAATGCAGGACAAAGTGATGCAGTTTGCAGCGCAGGAGCGCTACACAGTATCTTTGGCACAAACATATTCAAAATCGTTACTATCCCGCTATCAGATAAACACCTGGTGGTTGATCTAGTTGGCCAAGCGGCAGCTGACTTGATAGAAGAATTCAGTCAAATTGATCGTCCTGCGCTGCTAGAATCATCAGTGATCCGTGAGCAAAATTTAGAACTTTGCACCATTGAGGCTGCAAATCTAGTGGAGCAAAACAACTTGAGTGCTTACCCAAATTTGGAAAAGTACTGGCAACAGTTAAATAAAACATAAGCAAGGAACAATCATGGCAGGTGGAACAGGTGGGCAAGGCGGCAGCCCCAATGGCGTGCAAGGCAGCAACGGAAATGATTATAGCTCAGTATCAACAGTAGACGGCGGCGGTGGTGCTGTTGTGGGTGTACAGTTAAACGACGGTGATTATTACAGCGGGGCCTACGGCACCGGTGGGACAGGCGGTGCTGTGACCCCAACATCAACGTTTTATGGCACTCGTAACGGGCGTCCCGGCAGCGATGGCTTGGTGGTGATTACCTGGGGCGGCGGGGTTTCGGGCTACGCCGGGGTAGTACCTGTTTAATAGGATAAATAAGGTATAGGTAATCAAATTCAGACATGTCTTATATTTTAACCAACGCCGACGGATCATCTCTAGTAACCATCACTGATGGTGTAAATGACACCACCACAACCAGCCTAACTTTGATTGCCCGAAACGTTGCCAACTACGGCCAATCGTTAAACGAAAACTTTGTCAAATTGCTGGAGAGTTTCGCTGGTGCAGCAGCCCCCTCTATTCCTTCCCGCGGGCAGCTATGGTGGGACACTGGCAATAAACAGTTGAATGTCTACACTGGCACAGTGTGGAAACCAACCAACACCAACATCTCAAGCGCATCTGCACCATCAACTCCAAATATTGGGGATATTTGGTGGGATACCACTAATGGACTGCTGAAAGTATATTCCAGCGGAAATTGGATCCCAATTGGACCAACAACTCCTCCTGGTACACCACAGACAGCACTGGTACCAAATACTGTAACTGATTCTAGCTCAGGATCACACATTGTTGGTAACGTGGTGGTACAAAACAAACTGGCTGCAATTTTCAGCTCTGAGTCAACTCCATTCACCCCTGCAGCAACCATTACAGGTTATCCCGCCATCAATCCAGGGCTAAACGTTGCTGCCAACGTGACTGCGGGCAACATTGCAGCCAGCAGCGTGTCCGCAAGCACCATTGCAGCCAGCAGCGTGTCCGCAAGCACCATTGCAGCCAGCAGCGTGGCCTCGGCAGGATTCTTTTGGGCAAATGGCACACCATATTCATCGTACAGCAATGCAGCAGTTGCCAGTTATCTACCAGTATTTTTGCCCCCGTATCTTGCGGCGTACACTGGTAACATAACCGCAGCAAACTTCATTGGCGGAAATATATTTGGCAGCAGTTTAACCATCAGTGGTGCAGTTGCATTTAACGGGGCGGTATCGTTTCCAAGCAATCCCAATACTTTCTCAAATATTGGTGGCAATATTATCCCGTCAACGGGCAATGCCTACACTTTGGGAAATACCACCAATTACTGGACAACAGTTTATGCCAATACATTTACCGGAGTCTCAATTCGAGCACAGTACGCTGACTTGGCCGAACGATTTGAAGCCGATGCCGAGTACGAGCCCGGAACTGTTGTTGAGATGGGCGGAGAGAAAGAAATCACCGCAGTCTCGGTAGATTTAAGCGACGAAGTGTTTGGAGTCATAAGTACTAATGCAGCCTATTTGATGAATTCCAGTGCTGGAGATGATGCAACGCATCCACCAATTGCAGTACAAGGCCGTGTCCCTGTTAAAGTTATTGGTGCAGTTCGCAAAGGCGATCGACTGGTTAGTGCAGGCAACGGATTTGCTAGAGCAGGTTCCAAAAGTGAAATCACTGCTTGGAACGTCATTGGTAGAGCATTAGAAAATAAAACAACACTCGGCGAAGGCGTCATCGAAGCTGTAGTGAAATTGAACTCGTAAGGAATAAAAAATGGCATATAGTCAAGGTGGATTAATTGCAGCAACAGATTACAACGGATTTGTTGGTACAAGTCCCAGTAGCACAGCAAACACAATCAACACAGTTTGGGCCGTGGGCAACGGACAATACGGCTACGGCCAAACTGCATTGAACCAAGTCAGTGCCACTGGCCTTGTAACTGCTGCACAATGGGCCAGCGCAATCAACACTCTAAACAGTATCAAAACACACCAAACAGGGTCAGGCACAGGTATCAGCGCCCCAACAGCAGGTGGTTTGATTTCTTACTTGAGCACATTTAGCGGCGCAATTAATACTGCATATTCAAGTCACTTGTCTTTTAACACTCAAGGATCTACTACAACAGGTTCAGGATCTAATGCCAGTTTTTCAATTGGTAGTGATGCAACATACAATGCGGTTTACGCCAACCGCACAGTAACATTTGCCAGTGCTGATCAAGCACGTTACTTCTTCAATGCTGGCGGACAGATTAACCTGGTAATCACAGGTGTTAGTAACAACGATGGCACAAATCGTAGTACTGATGCAGTCAACACCATCGGCACTTATCTTGGCGGCGTCAGCGCATTCCGTGCAACCACAAATGGTGGACGTACCGGCACCGGCGGTACAGCAAACACCAACAATACCAGTTTTGGTTATTACAACTTGGCAACAAGTGCAACAACCACGCATCAGGTTACTACATCAAGCGGTACATACAGTAGCGATTATGCCTATGTACAGTTTAAAACTAACTCAATTAATGGTGGCGGTAATGGCGACTATGGTAGTGTAATCACTATTAGTCTTGGATACTATTCTGCACACAACAGTACTGGATCTGATACTACTACTGTTACCAACGACACCATCAACGTTACAGTAAGTCACCGCATTGACGTTGTTTATCCAGAAACAACCAACTTGAGCAACACCTGGGGCACAGTAACTATTGCCTAACTGGCTTGACATCTACGCAGTATCACGTTATACTTTGTAGATGAGTACTGAACAACTACTTTCCCAAATACGTCAAGCCACAAGCTATCAGCAGAACAAACAGATTCTGCGTGAGAAAATCCAAGCCGATTTACATTTTGTCCACAATGGCGGCCTGTTCAAAGTCACGCCCGAACTGTTGGCATTTGTGGCAACCTGGCCCATAGACGAGCTGTATCTAGAAGACACTTACCAGAATCCCATTGAGATTGATCGTACAGTGTTTTTGGTACAAGCACAGCAACACTACCAAAAAGTAATGAACCGTTGGCACGATGAACATGCAGAACTTCGTAAACTCCGTAAAGTCTAAAGGTGTTGTGGTGTTTGCGTTCAACACGCACATTGACTATGTGGCTGTCGCTGACCAAACCTGTAGACTGATTGAAAAGAACTTGGGACTGCCCATTACTTTGGTAACTGACCATGATGCCAAACCCGTGTTTGTGTACGATCAGATTGTGCGAGTTGATCCACAAGGACACACGTTTCGCAGCGAAGATGCTACGCTACAGTGGCGCAACTTTGGTCGTTATCTTGCTTACGAACTGAGTCCTTACGATGAGACCATTGTGCTGGACACAGACTATCTTGTGCTTGATGATAGCTTGCTCAAACTGTTTGACACTGAGTGGGACTACAGACTCATGCACCACAACCGTGATGAGAATGGCGTCAGCTATGAACTGATGGGCGAGACCAGTTTGCCATTTGTTTGGGCCACTGTGGTGCTGTTTAGAAAGAGTCCAAGAGCTGAAATGTTGTTTGAATTGGTGGGCAAGATACAGCGCAACTATGAATACTATCGCCTGCTGTACAATATTCGTGAACGCAACTATCGCAATGACTATGCCTTTGCTATTGCTAACACTATCATGAGCGGATATCACGTCAATGAACAGCAGGGCATACCTTGGCGCATGTTCACTGTGTCCAGTACGATTGAACGTATAGCAGCGACTGACACACAGATACATGTACACCTAGCCAACAAGGCCTTGGTACTACCCTATCAAAATATACACGTTATGGACAAAGCATATTTACAAACCAACAACTTCCGAGAACTGGTCAATGAGCTCACAATTTAAAGAACAACAGGGCTTTGTGACTTTTGCAGTTAACAGTTTAGAAACCAACTATCTTGAACTAGCATATCTACAGTGCCTAAACATCAAGGCAACACAAGAACAGAACAGCTATGCTGTGATTGTAGACCCAGCAACCAACGAACTAGTCACAGCGCAACACCGTCGAGCATTTGACTATGTGATTGTTATGGATTCCATGGATCGAGTTTTTGACGTACCCTACGGCTTTGAGGCCACGGCTGATTACTATACTCCATTCAAAGAAACCATCAAACTG
>Ga0164296_1000779_pt1 | contig 36439 bp, 32 predicted proteins | sample GEODES057metaG_FD_113533 | JGI IMG/M metagenome (GOLD analysis project Ga0164296, IMG submission 113533) | Dystrophic lake water microbial communities from Trout Bog Lake, Wisconsin, USA - GEODES057 metaG | ecosystem: Environmental > Aquatic > Freshwater > Lake | place: USA: Trout Bog Lake...
TCTTCTTTGTCCGCATCTACCATTGATTTAAATGACACAACCTTCTCAACAATGTTAGGAAGCACTCTCACTGTTTCTTCCTTGTCCGCATCTACCATTGATTTAAATGACACAACCTTCTCAACAATGTTAGGAAGCACTCTCACTGTTTCTTCCTTGTCCGCATCTACCATTGATTTAAATGACACAACCTTCTCGACGATGCTAGGAAGCACTCTAACCGTTTCCTCGTTGTCTGCGTCATCGTTTGGGTTTAATGATGCATCTTTCTCGACTATCCTAGGAAGCACTCTCACCGTTTCCTCGTTGTCTGCGTCATCCTTTGGGTTTAATGATGCATCTTTCTCGACTATCCTAGGAAGCACTCTCACCGTTTCCTCGTTGTCTGCGTCATCCTTTGGAGTTAATGATACAACCTTCTCGACGATGCTAGGAAGCACTCTCACAGTTTCCACATTATCTGCGTCATCCTTTGGAGTTAATGATGCATCTTTCTCGACTATCCTAGGAAGCACTCTCACCGTTTCCTCCTTGTCCGCATCATCTTTTGGGGTTAATGATACAACCTTTTCGACAATGCTAGGAAGCACTCTAACCGTTTCCACCTTGTCTGCATCATCCTTTGGGTTTAATGATGCATCCTTCTCAACGATGTTAGGAAGCACTCTAACTGTTTCCTCCTTGTCCGCATCATCCTTTGGGGTTAATGATACAACTTTCTCCACCATGCTAGGAAGTACTCTAACCGTTTCCACCTTATCTGCCTCATCCTTTGGATTTAATGATGCATCTTTCTCCACCATGTTAGGAAGCACCCTAACGGTTTCCTCTTTGTTCGCGTCATCGTTTGGGTGTAATGATGCATCCTTCTCGACGATGTTAGGAAGTACCCTAACGGTTTCCTCCTTGTCTGCGTCATCCTTTGGGTTTAATAATGCATCTTTCTCGACGATGCTAGGAAGCACCCTAACCGTTTCCACCTTATCTGCGTCATCGTTTGGGTTTAATGATGCATCTTTCTCGACAATGCTAGGAAGCACCCTAACGGTTTCCTCTTTGTCTGCGTCATCCTTTGGGTTTAATGATGCATCTTTCTCGACAATGCTAGGAAGCACCCTAACGGTTTCCACCTTATCCGCATCATCCTTTGGGGTTAATGATACAATCTTTTCAACAATGCTAGGAAGTACCCTAACGGTTTCCACCTTATCCGCATCATCCTTTGGAGTTAATGATACAATCTTTTCAACCATGCTAGGAAGTACCCTGACGGTTTCCTCCTTGTCTGCGTCATCGTTTGGGTTTAATGATGCATCTTTCTCGACAATGCTAGGAAGTACTCTAACCGTTTCATCGCTAACAGCATCATCAATTGGTTTGAATAGTGCAACTTTTTCAACGATGTTAGGAAGCACCCTGACGGTTTCCACCTTATCCGCATCATCGTTTGGGTTTAATGATGCATCCTTCTCGACGATGCTAGGAAGCACCCTAACGGTTTCCTCGCTAATGGCTTCATCGATTGGTCTGAATAGCACAACTTTCTCGACAATGCTAGGAAGCACGCTAACGGTTTCCACCTTATCTGCCTCATCCTTTGGGTTTAATGATGCAACCTTCTCGACAATGTTAGGAAGCACTTTAACGGTTTCATCGCTAACAGCATCATCAATTGGCCTGAATAGCACAACTTTCTCAACGATGTTAGGAAGCACTTTAACGGTTTCCACCTTATCTGCGTCATCGTTTGGGTTTAATGATGCAACCTTCTCAACAATGTTAGGAAGTACCCTAACGGTTTCCACGTTATCCGCATCATCTTTTGGGTTTAATGATGCATCCTTCTCGACGATGCTAGGAAGCACCCTAACGGTTTCCTCGCTAATGGCTTCATCGATTGGTTTGAATAGCACAACTTTCTCGACAATGCTAGGAAGCACCCTGACGGTTTCCACTTTATCTGCGTCATCGTTTGGGTTTAATGATGCATCTTTCTCGACGATGCTAGGAAGTACCCTGACGGTTTCCACCTTATCTGCGTCATCGTTTGGGTTTAATGATGCATCTTTCTCGACGATACTAGGAAGCACTCTAACGGTTTCCTCGCTAATGGCTTCATCGATTAGTCTGAATAGCACAACTTTCTCGACAATGTTAGGAAGCACACTAACCGTTTCTTCTTTAATAACTTCATCAATTCTAACAAATGATATTGTTTTTTCAACAATGACAGGAAGCACAATCAATGCGTCTAGTCTAATAACATCTACCATAAGAGTAAGCGATATTGTTTTTTCAACAATGCTAGGAAGCACGCTAACGGTTTCCTCTTTTTATGTATCGTCTATTGGTGCAAATGATATTGTCTTTTCAACAATGACAGGAAGTACAATATCAGTATCATCGATATCGGCTTCTACTATGAATCTAAATAGTACGATCTTTTCAACAATGCTAGGAAGCAGTATTATAGTATCTACTTTGCAGGTGTCGTCATTGATTGGTAATGATTGTACATATTCTACGATGACAGGAAGTACTCTTACATTATCAACTTTAAACGTGTCAACTCTTAACTTTTCTACTGTATTTGGAAGTACAATTATTACATCAACCTGTACTGCATCAACAATCAGCACAATTAATCTTAGCACAAATCAAATTATTTTTTCGAGTATATCAATGATTCCTGAAACATTATCCACATTTTCAGGTGTAACTACATCGTCTATTCTGATTAATATTAATGGATTCTATTGGAAAATTCCAATCCAGGCAGTTTAGATAACTTTTATATAACATTTAACGTGGTTTTTTAAAAAATGTATATCATTCTATAAGAATTATATGATAGTAAACTTATAGAATAATAAAGTAAAAGATACAACTTAAACTTAAATATCCGGATCCACTAACAGGATGCCAGCAGGTGGAGGTTTATTACAACTTGTCGCAACAGGAAAAGAGGATGAGTTTCTCACGGGAAACCCCCAAATTAGCTTTTTTAAGATGATTTATCGTCGACACACGAATTTTGCGGTAGAATCACAGGCCATGTATTTTGATGGTACTCCTAACTTTGGTCAGAGAGTTACCTGTTTGATTCCACGCCGAGGCGATTTACTTGGTAAAACGTATTTGGAAGTTGTTTTACCGCAAATTATGGATACAGATGGTAATTTACTTTCTTATACGAATTCGATTGGTCATGCTTTGATTCAGGAGATTACCTTTGAGGTGGGAGAGCAGGAGATTGATCGTCAGACGGGAGAATGGATGGAGATTTGGACACAACTTACCACACCGGCTAGTCAGAGGGATGCTCTGAATGAAATGATTGGACGTGTAGAACCTTATAATATAGTAAATCTTCAACCTGGAATGGATTCTGATGGTTTACATTTATTAATTCCTCTTCAATTCTACTTCTGTCATAATCCAGGTATGTACTTACCTCTCTTGGCACTTCAGTATAGTCCGATTCGTATCAATATTACACTTCGGCCTCTTCAACAACTATTTTGGATTCCACCACCTATGCCACCGTTTACACAGGAAAATTGGATGCCCGCTGTTTCTACACAGGTAAGCTGTACAACACAGATTGTAAGTATGCAGTTATGGGGTGACTTTGTCTATTTGGATGTAGAGGAGCGCCGACGATTTGTATCAGGCACGCATGAATATATTATTGAGCAGGTGCAATATACTCCTCCTTATTCGATGACTGCTGCTCAAAATACTGCTACAATTGCGGTTGAGTTTAATCATCCGATTAAGGAATTTATTTTTGTGGTGCAGCGTGATGCGATGGACAATCGTAATGAATGGTTTAATTATAGTAATTTAGCAATTGGTGAACAGACACCTATTTTGGTACTTCCTTATGTAAATTCTAATGCACCGGCTGGTCGGTTGGATATGATTTCAACTGCAAGATTGCAGCTAGATGGATACGATCGTTTTGCGGAACGAAATGGACAATACTTTCGATTATCGCAACCTTACGATCATCATACTACAACTCCGGTCAATTCTTTTATTTATGATTACTCATTTGCCTTACGCCCAGAAGATACGCAGCCTACAGGAACAATGAATGCCAGCCGTATTGATAGCATCACATGGCAGATTCAGATGAATCCTGTACTTAGTAATCCATTAATGCCTCTTTGGCAACAGCGAGGTAATTGTCATATTGTGGTATACGGACACAATTACAATGTATTTCGTGTTATTAATGGATTTGGTGGTGTTCTATTTACCATTTAATAAATGAGACAAAGATTGATCTAAAAAAGTCCTCATACTCAGTAATGAGCGCGAGTGTCTCTCAGCTAAAATATTGGCTTGGTACCACGCCAAACTCTAATGAGAAAAACACAGAAGGCGGAGAGGGTGGAACCTATTTATCCTATAAAGTATTTCTTGGATTATCTGTTCTGGGTGGTTTTTTTGCACTGGATCATCTTTATTTACGATCACCCCTCACGTTTCTTGCAAAGTTTATGATTAACTTTATGTTTTTTGGAATTTGGTGGATTTATGATGCAGCCCATGCTATTTTTAGCACAGAGACCGTGAAGGTATTTGGATTGGGTGTACCTGGACTCGGACCGCGAGGTATTGCAGGTGGTGTTTTATCAAAGGATGTACCTGATAAGCTTCATTTACGATTTTTTACATATGCAATGGCATTAATCTTTGGAGGAATGATTGGTCTTGATTCCTTTCTCTTAGGAGATAAACAATGCGGATTTATTCGTCTAGTATGTACGATTTCTGTTATCTTTGCACCTGTTGCCTTCATATGGTGGGTATATAAAATGTTTCGATTTTTTACTGATACAAAAGGCGTGGTAGATGACGAGTATGAATTCTTTGCAGCACCACATACTTCTTTAGAAAATAAGATGACTTCTAAATATCCCTTCTTATCCTATTTGTTTAACCCGCTTTCTCTCTTTGACATGATCTTTTCACGCACTGTAAAACCAGTTATTGCACCATTAATGCAGGTGGTCGAAACATCAACTGGAGCGGTACGCGACACGATTACTGGAACGGCTGCATCAGTAGAAAAGACCACAGAGTTGGTACGAAACACGGTTGCACTTGGTAAGGCTAGCTTAGATAAGGGTGTGGAACTTGCGGGTCAGATCTCAAATACCATTGATAAAACAGGAAAGGCAGTTGCAGCAGCACAAGGCGCTATCCCTGGTGTTTCATTATATAGCAGCATTACACCCGACTCTCTTTCTGCTGCGAAGCAAGCAGGTGGCTCTGCAGATGATAGCAACTTAAATGTTTTGCCCTATGCTCTATTAGGTACTCTTGCTATAGTTGCAGTTTCTGGATTTGTTACCACCTATCGTCGATCCAAAAACAATGAGCCATTCCGCGATGACACCCCTCCCGAGCCAGGAGTTCTTCGAAAGCCTGATTCAAAAGAACGTTCCGCATGATCCAATTATCATTATTAAATTCGGAGCAAAGTGGTGTGGACCATGCAAGAGGGTCGATATGAATTATCTCCTTAGCCTAAGTACGCAGATTAAATGGTATGAGTGTGATCTGGATGAGAATGATTATACGCCAGGCTATTGTGGGGTTCGTAGTATCCCTGCTTTCCTTGCGATTGTGAATGGTACTCCCCAGCCCATTTTCCAATCTTCTGATACTGCAAAGATTGCAGAATGGATGAAGAGTGGTTTTAAGCAATAAAAAAAGTATATAATATATTGTTATAATGTCAAACATACTAACAATATCATGATAAACTATTTATGACGCAAACAACATACGACCGCGTCCTTCTTTGATTTCGTAGACGCCCCATCCCTCGGTATAGACGCGCATTTCCGATTTGCGTTGTGCCAAATAGGGATTGGTGATAATGTTGGCGAGTTCCAAATATAATGTGGGACGGTCTGCAGTACTAAAATTAACAGTACCTTCTGGTTGGCGTGGGGCAGGATAGACAGTGCCATATTGATCACCCAGAGACCATTTCATTTCACCGATGGGTTTGCCGCTTCCTTTTTCATCTTTGGTCAGTTGACAAATGCTTCGCCATAAAATGGGTTGGTACAATAACTCACGATCCTTTCCTGCAATGACTAGTTTCATTTGATAATAGAAATCTCCATAAGGAACAGTATAGGGTTGTGTAGTAGTTGGTACATTGGTCTCAAAATAATTATTTTCAAATTGATCCAGGCGATTCGTATTCATGGTATTCGAATTTCGAAAAAACCAGAAAATGCGCTCTGTCGGAAATCGACCATCTAATTGACGTGTAATAGCTGCCACGCCGCCCTTATCTAAAGGAATATAATCTAATTCTCCAAAGGTAAACTTATTTTCAAAATGTCGACGAAAGGGGATTTGAAGGGTTGCAGAACGAAGTTCTTGTTGAACACGCGGTGGTACATAATGCTGTTCTGTCACTAAATATAGTGTTGGTTGTTCGATTTCTACAAAAGGAAGCGGAGCAAAATCATAGGATGTACCATCATCGAATTCATAGGTAAATTGTGGAACCTTCCATGGCGCCGGCTTGAAAACACTTGGATCACTGCATACAGTTAAATCCTCTAGTTTACGAAGTACACCTTTGATACGAAAGGTCTGCCATGGAACTGCTACAAGAGGAAATCCACCATCTTCAGGGCATTGAGTACCTGGAAGAGGTATACGAATATGGATATGATCGGGTGTAGCACGAAGTTGTAGACCACGGTCGGTAGGTTGTCGTGTAATAGGATCGATACTATCCACAAATCCACCTTGTACTTGATTAAAGTAACTACTATTCCATGAACCCTCTGACATTTGTGAAGCCAACAGCCCATCACCACTCCATTCCTGTAGTAAAAATTGGTCTTGGAATACTTGAATTTTTTCAAATAGGAAATAACCTGCATAATTCACATAACCATAGGATCGGCCATCTTTTGATGTAATAGGATATAATCCATTTACGATACGAGGATCAATTGATTTGCCATGAGGTTCACGTGGCAAAGACGGATACCAGGTGGGTAATTCTACTTCCAATTGGCATACGGTTAATACATCGGCATAGGCATCAATCTGAACTTCAAAGGAGCTGCCAAATGAGCTAGAAGAAATGGGAACCTCTTTTCGGCGTTCCAGTAAATGATGCGCAGAGGAGCTATATCGTGCATCATACGGAAAACTACTATCTTTCGAGTCTTTTACAAAATATGCATCTTTCACTCCGCGCGCCACTAATTCAAATAAGGCGCCCTGACCGCTCGATTGGTTAATCGATGCCATTCTACTAAGTGATAGAATCAAAGTTTATACTCTATCCATCAACCGTAACAACTTTTGCCAGATTACGTGGAAAATCAGGATCATAACCCTTTGCTTTTGAGATTTCATAGGCAAGAAGCTGAAGAGGAATGATGCCAAGAATGGTTTGAAAATGTGTATTATCTGGAACAGTAATGATTTTTTCAAATAAAGCAGGAGAATAGGAACCTTCCGTAGAAGAATTTGTAATGAGAATCATTCGTGCATGCCGTGAATGAATTTCGGATGCAGCATGAATCATTTTTGTAAAATTATCATCATTCGGTGCCAATAAAATAACAACTGTTTTTGGATCAATCAACGCAAAGGGTCCATGCTTTAATGATCCTCCCGCATATCCTTCTGCATGAATATAGGCAATTTCCTTAATTTTAAGAGATCCTTCATGTGCAATGTATTGCATCATCCCTCTTCCTAAAATAAACATATGTTCCACATCCAATAATTGCTGAGCAAGTGCTGGAATAGACGTCAAAAGATCCGTCAATAATCCTTCTACCTCTATGGATAAGGAACGAAGACCATTACTATATTGTGTTCGTAATAGTTGATGTGTACCCTTATTTTGAGAGAACCACATACCCAATAATGTAACTGCAATAATTTGACTGGTAAATGATTTTGTACTTGCTACACCCACTTCTCGACCCGCATTTAAATAAATTCCGCAGTCACTTTCCTGAGCAAGAAGCGATCCAACAACGTTTACAATAGAGATAATAGGACAGTCTGCCGCACGAATAAATGGAATACATCGATGTACATCTTTTGTTTCACCAGATTGTGATAGAAGCACAAATGCCGTTTTCCCATAAAGAGGAATATCAATTTCCGTAAATTCACTTGCATCAATACACGATACATGCTGAAAACATTTGAGACGTTGTATCATTTGTGCACCTACAAGACCTGCGTGATAGCTTGTTCCACATCCCAATAAAATCAAATGATCCATTTTAGTAAGAAGACTTTGTTTCGAATCTAAACCACCCAATTTAACATCACAGTCGCCAATTAGACGACCACCCATATTTAATGTTCTCATAATACTCTGTGGTTGTTCTAGAATTTCTTTGATTGTCCAATGAGAATAAGGTGCACATGACGTTTCTGATATCTTATTTTCGATTATTTTCTCGATATATTTTGCATGATGGTCAAACATAATGTGCCCCTCATTTTTATGAACCTTTACAATATCTCCATCATGCAATGTAATAAAATTAGTAAAATAAGATGATAGGGGCAACTGTTCACTTGCTACCAACATAAAATCTTGATTATAAGACAAGACGAGAGGGCTGCCATTTTTAGATAAATAAAGGGTAGATGGTTGTAAGGTACATAAAATGCACAGTGCCCATGTACCACGTAATTGAGAAATCGTTTTACGAATGACATTTGTTTCAATATCGATATCAACACCTCCACATCGGGTGTACTCCTGATCATAGTTATATTCGAGTAATTTAGGAACCACTTCTGTATCTGTTTGACTGATGCATTTGTATCCTGCTGCATCTAACATTTGGCGTAATTCTAAATAATTTTCAATGATGCCATTGTGAACAACTGCAAATGTGTGCTTCGAATCTACATGTGGATGTGCATTTAGATCTGTTTTGGCACCGTGTGTTGCCCAGCGAGTATGTCCAATTCCAATGGTATTTCCATGATGTTTTTCTCGTATTTCATCGAGTAATTGAATTCCAGTCTTATCGGGACGACTTGCAAATTTATGAACAATAAGCTGATCCGCGGATAAGGTACATATTCCTGCCGAGTCATACCCACGATTTTGAAGAAGAGCTAAACTTGTATAAATAAAATGAAATGCATCTTCTGATCCCAAATATGCAATAATTCCACACATCTATTGTATTGATATGAATTTAATATATGATCCAAGCGCATAAATAAAATTGATAGATATGTTTCTAAAATAAATAGCAAGCATGTCACGCCTTGTAATCGTCGAATCACCTGCAAAGTGCCAAAAAATCCAGGGATTTCTCGGACAGGGATGGCGAGTCATTGCCACAATGGGGCACATTCGCGCCTTACAACAAGATTTAGATGCAGTCGGAATTGATCGTGATTTTGAGGGGAAATATGAATGGATCAAAGAAAAATCAAAGGCCATTAAACAAATCAAAGAATCGGCCAATGATGCAACGGAGATTTATCTGGCATCGGATGATGATCGAGAAGGAGAAGGCATCTCCTATGCAGTATGTCTCTTACTTAAATTGAATCCAAAAACAGCGAAGCGAGCAGTGTTTCACGAAATCACAGAAAAAGCAGTAAAACATGCTGTTACTCATCCACGACAATTGGATATGAATCGAGTTCATGCTCAGCAAACTCGTGCCATTCTTGATATGTTAATTGGATTTACTATTAGCCCACTTTTGTGGAGATATGTTGCACCTTCCTTATCTGCAGGACGATGCCAGACACCTGCTTTACGATTAGTGATGGAACGAGAGAAAACCATTGAATCATTTGAAGCTACATCAAGCTGGAAATTGAGTGCGACGTGGAAGAAGGATAAGATGACCTTTCCTGCTATCATGACGGATGAATTGGATGATGAGGAATCAGCAATGAACTATCTGGAACTTGTTCATTCTAATTCGAGCGGAACCATTTTAGAAAAAACAGTGAAACCATGGTCAGAATCTGCACCACCTCCACTCATTACCAGCACCTTGCAGCAACAAGCCAGTGCTCTATTTGGAATCAATCCAAAGAATACCATGAAGATTGCACAAAAGTTATATGAAGCGGGTCATATCACCTATATGCGAACAGACAAGGCCATTCTATCGGAAGAGGCCATTCAAGAAGGAAAAGCATGGGTTAATGAGCAATATGGCGAAGCGTATGTACAGGTAAAAGAAGGAAGAAAACGGCCAAAGATTGCAACAGATGAGGTGAAAGCACAAGAGGCACATGAGGCCATTCGTCCCACGCATATGGATGTTCCTGAGATCCAGGGCGATGCATATGAGAAAAAAGTGTATCATTTGATCTGGCAGCGTGCCATTCAGTCGGTGATGGCGGCAGCAAAGGGAGAAAGCTGCAATGTACTCATTCAAATAGAAGGAGACAATGATTTCAGATGGGGTTCGCATTGGAAGCGTATTATATTTGATGGATGGAAACATGCAGGAAAAGTGGCGGAGATCGAAGAAGAGGCTGAAGAAGTTGATAGTGAATGGTCACTTGTAGAACAATTGCAGGTGGGTGATGTGATTCAATGGCAACAGATGAAAGCCGAGCCAAAAGAGACAAAAGCACAGGGGAGATATACAGAGGCGACACTGGTTCGTGAACTGGAGCAGTATGGAATTGGACGACCTTCCACATTTGCATCACTTCTTTCCGCCATTCAAGATCGTGAATATATTGAAATTAAGGATTTTCCTTCAAAAGAGGTTCAGGTAAAGGAGTATACTATATCAGTCAATCAATGGCCTGCAACGGTTATGACTGTAAAGAAGAAGGTGGGTGCAGAAAAGAATAAGTTGGTTCCAACAGAACTTGGTCGATCGGTATTATCGATGTTACTAACACATTTTGATGATCTGTTCTCCTATGGATTTACGGCAGAGATGGAAAAGCAATTGGATGAGGTGGCAACGGGATCAATGGAAGGAAAGCAGGTTCTTCGAACAACATGGACGTCATATGAAACACGTTATAAGGAGCTGTTGAAGGAGCCTCAAAAAGGGGTTAGTCTAAAAGTGAAGGACTTTGGAAATGGACTTAAAGCGGTTCAGTCAAAAAAAGGTCCATTGTTATTGGTGGAGAAAGGGAAAGAAACAGAATTCTTGGGATGGCCAAAAGGAATTCTATGGGATGATCTAACAGCCGAACAGGCGCTTCAGTTCCAAGTCGATACACAGGTTCAAAAAGAGGGAAGTGTTCTTGGTATGTGGAAGGATCAGCCCATTATCAAAAAAACAGGAAAGTTTGGAACGTATTTGCAGTGTGGGGAGATCTCCATTCCATTTCAAGAAGAAACCATGGATCAAACAATAGAGCGTCTGGAGCAAAAGGTAGAACAAAAGGGAGCTATTGCAACTTTTAAGGAGTATGTGATTCGTACAGGACAATACGGTCCTTACATTATGAAGACCTCATTGAAGAAGCCACAGTTTGTATCTTTGCCAAAAGGTGTAGATGGAAGTAAACTTACGGAAAAGGAGGTAGATGCATTATATAAATTGGGGATGGAAACAAAGAAAAAGTGGAAAAAATAAAAAAACGTGTTTACTATTTTTAATTGACTTCTGTAGAATAGTAAGACAATGTTATCGAACGATGTCATATTTCATCGTCCACGTGATGAACATAAAGAAGATCACTCATCATCGGACGCCATATGGATGCGAAATAAAGCATTTATAGATGAAAATATAAATCAAAATTCTAATAAACCATTGCAAATATCAAATGCAGAAAAGGCAGTTCTTGAACGATTGGCAAAAAGACAAGGATATTCTTATCTGAATCAGGGACAAACTCCTACCAATCTTCCGTCAACCATGAGTGCCTATTATAAATCAGAATGGTATGCGATAAAGAAAAAACAACAAGAAAATGCACATATGGATGCATTGGATCGTGCAAATGAACAATTAATAAATGCAATTATACCATCGTATGTAACCATAGCTATTAATGCAAAATCAAGTAATAGTATCATACCACCTATCAAAACACATGATACGCTAACTCGAAAGGTAGAAAGAGAAAAAGAAATACAAGCTGCGATAGAACAAGAAAAGAAAAAGTTGTTAATACAGGAACAGAATAGATCTGCATTAGAAGAGAAAAGACGACAAGAGAAGATTGCTATTCAAAGAAAGCAACGTCAAAAGGAAGAGGAAAAAAAGAAAAAAGCAGCAGAGGAAGCGGAAGAACAAAAACGCCTTAATAGAGAGGCATCTCTTCAGAAACAAAAAGAAATCTTAGAAAAAAGAAAGGAGCAAGTGCCTATTTCTAAACATATTGATGAACAACTTGAAAGAAAAGTAAAGGAACAATATAGGCCTCCAAAAGAGCCTAAGCCACCAGTTAGTAAGGAAGAATTTGAAAAAGCTCAACGAGAAAAAGCACAGAGAGAATCAGATATTCGTCTTGCAAAACAACGCGCAGAAAAGCTTCATCAAGATGAAATAGAACGTAAGGCAGAACAACTTCATAGAGATGAAGTAGAACGTAAGGCTGCCTTAGATAAAAAAGAAAAAAATATTATTCAAAGAAGATTTATAGGTACATTAACGCCTGAACTGAGAGAGGCGCAACGAAAATCTGATCTTGCCTCTCAACAATTGGATCATATTTTTAAAAAGGAAGCTGATTTATATAAAACTCGAACAGAATTACCATCAATCTATATCATATTACTATGTTTTAATGAGAGTGTAATGTTACCTCTTACTGTTGGGCATTATCGTGCACAATTTCCATCATGCGAAATTATTATTTATGATAATGAATCATCTGATAATTCGGTTATGATTGCAAAAGAGCTAGGATGTCATGTCATATCATGGTCAAGTAATCAAATCAATGATGAAATTCTTAAAATTAAAATACGTAATCATTGTTGGAGACATATTGAGGAGGGATGGATTATTATGGCAGATATGGATGAGTGGATCTATATTACAGAAAATGAGCTGAAACAAGAGGAAGAAAATGGTACGTCTATCTTATCAATTGAGGGAATGGAAATGGTGGGAGAAAGTCAGACACTTGATTTTTCAGATATTAATTTAAATGAGATAAAACGGTATATTCCCTTTATTGAGGAGAGTAAAAATTTATGCTTTTTTCGTACAAAGATCAGCTCCATGAATTTTGGTCCAGGATCACATAAATGTATGCCAATTGGCACGGTTGTATTTAGTACACCAGTATATCAACTACGTCATATGTGTAATATAGGATTACCATTTTTATTACATAAGATGAAACAGCGATATGAACGAAGTGCATTGAATCGTTCAAAAGGTATGAGTATTCATTATACTGCAGATGAAAAGAAAATTACCGACAAATACAACAAATTATTATCGCAAAGTATCAGTCTTTAAAATTACATCTAATATGTGTAATAGTAAAAGAATCTGATTCGTGGTGAGATATGTCTTAGCGCGTATCTAGTATGGTTTTGGCATGTCCCAAATTAAAATAAAAAGATAGAAAAGAATGGCGGAAAACGGAGTGAATATGATTAATGGTACCGATACTCTTCCTCGTTCACGTTCAACCTCTCCTACACGTTCTCCTTCTACACCAACCGGTGAACAGAAGGAAAAGCGTTTTTTAAATGGATGGTCGAAAGAACAGGAACATCTAATGGCAGAATGGAGCGACTTAGCCATGTGTTATCGTTGGCTCCATGATAAATCCGAAAAGTTTTTCCATTTAAAAAATCTATGGATCAGCTTACCTGTGATTATTTTAACAACGCTCGGTGGAACGGCAAACTTTGGTATTCAATCCCTTTTTGATGACGATACTTCAAAGAAATATGCTAGTTTTGCAATTGGTGGAATTTCGCTCGTGGCTGGACTTCTAACCACGATTGGCAACTATTTACGGTATGCTCAATTGGAAGAGTCACATCGAGTGGCATCGATTGCTTGGGGTAAATTTCAACGTTTAATTGCAGTAGAACTTGCATTAAAGCCTGATGATCGAATTGATTCTCTCGATTTTTTGAAGATTTGTCGTGCCGATTTGGATCGACTCATTGAGCAATCTCCCCCCATTCCTGAGTATGCCATTGGCTTATTTGAAGCAGAATTTGGAATGATTAAAGATTTGAAGAAGCCTGACATTTGTGGTGCACTAGAACATACACGTGTATTTGAAAGCTCAGAAGTACGACTAAAGCAAGTAGCCACAGAGGCAGCACTATTGATCAGACATAAGAAGCATACTCTCACCGAATTTCTTAGTCCAAAGATTCAAGAAACCATCAAACAACAAGTCGATGAACGAATCATGGAAGCCATTGATGAGCGTAAACGGAAGTTGGAAGAAGAAATTGAACTTCAAAAGGAAACAAATAGAAAAGAACAAGAGGAAATGCAGCGTTTATTTGATGAACGACAGAAACGAATTCAGGAAGAGATTAATATGGAGAAATCAAAAACGATGAAGGATTCGGGTATCCTACCACCACCGCCTATGAAACGTCGTGCATCCCATTTTGAATCTCGCTTACAATTCAAACAGAATCCTTTATTTATAAGAAAAGAATCTGCACCCCCCTCGCCTTTATTAAAAGCGGAAGTTCATCATATTCCAGAATCGTCACAAATAACAGAATTATCGCAGGAGAAACTATCACCAGTTTCTTCTTTAGATAATCTAACAAATGTTGTTGTTATTCCACGGGATGATATATAAAATTGAAATATATAATGTATAAAATAAGATAACGATGCGAATCAGTAAAAGCAGTATCTATAAGCTTATTGAGGAGACCATTTCCTTTAAGGCTCTTTGGACAAAGTCTGACTTACGTAATGTCCATGTTGCCTTTCTTATGTATCGTGGAAAAGTACTAGAATCTGCCACAAATATGGTAGGATCACGTAAAAGAGGGTGTGGTTATTCGGATCGCACCATTCATGCAGAGCGAGCAGTTCTGAAAAAAATAGGTGATACCAATAAATTGGATGGTGCTATTATGATTGTCATTCGTATTTCACGCGGTACGAATGAACTTGTTAATTCGACACCATGTCATGCATGTCGGTGTCATTTAGAAAAATGCGTCAAAGATTATGGTCTTCGACGCGTTTATTATTCGATATGATATACAGCATTTCTTCCACGAACGAGGAAGAAGAGGCTTATTTTTATTATATTTTAGTTTAAAGATATAGAATATGTAAATATATAGAATGCAAGTTGCGTTTATTACAGGAATCACAGGACAGGATGGCTCTTATTTGGCAGAACTTCTATTGGAGAAGGGATACATCGTATATGGCATGAAGCGTCGTCATTCGACGGTAGTGAGTAGCCGCATTGACCATCTTCGTGGAACGCCAAATCTCCATTTGATGTATGGTGACATGAATGATGCAGTAAGCATTATGAATATTTTGAGCACCATCAAACAAAACCATTTTAATTCAGGATCCGCCAATCGTCTAGAAATTTATAATTTGGCGGCACAGTCGCATGTTCAAGTTAGTTTCCAGGTTCCAGAGTATACTGCGGATTCAGATGCCATGGGCACCCTTCGCATGTTGGAAGCCATTCGCATTCTGGATCTGATTCCCGTTGCTCGGTTTTACCAAGCATCCACTTCCGAACTCTATGGCTTGGTACAGGAGATTCCACAGAAGGAGACGACTCCCTTCTATCCTCGCTCTCCTTATGCTTGTGCAAAACTATATGCACATTGGATTGTGACAAACTATCGTGAGGCATATGGTATGTATGCATGCGCGGGTATTCTGTTCAATCATGAGAGTCCTCGCCGAGGAGAGAATTTTGTGACACGCAAGATCACCCTTGGAGTCGCCAAGATTCTTTCGGGCAAGGAGAAGCGCTTGGTTCTGGGAAATCTGAACTCGCTTCGCGATTGGGGTCATGCGCGCGATTATGTGAAAGGTATGTGGCTCATGCTTCAACAGGACAAGCCAGAGGATTTTGTACTATCAACTGGAGAACAGCACAGCGTTCGTGAGTTTGTAGAGAAGGCCTTTGCGGAGGTGCAGATCAAGATTCGTTGGGAGGGTGTGGAGGCAGAGGAGAAGGGATATCACGCCGAGACGGGCGAGTGCCTGGTGGAGGTTAGTCCTGCGTATTATCGACCAACGGAAGTGGAGACACTGCTAGGTGATTGCACAAAGGCGCGTACGAAGTTGGGATGGAGCCATGAAGTAAGTTTTGATGCATTGGTGAAAGAGATGATGCAATCGGATCGTGCACGATTTGGTTAGTGATGGAATAGAAACGTATTATTAAAAGATATATCTATGTTTTAATAATAGTAACGTTCGGAAGAGGGTTCGAACCTCTGACCTTGTGATTAACAGTCACACGCGCTGCCTGCTGCGCCATCCAAACGTCTACAACCATACCGTAGAAACTCTAATCGGATTTTAAACGCACCAATGCCTCCAACCCTTCCTGAAGCTCAATGGTCACACCCCATCCCAGTGCCTTCAACTTCTCATTGCTAATGTAATACCGTTGATCATTGAAAGGGCGATCCTCAATGTAGGTGATCCATTGATCATAGTCTTCTGTTCCACGAATCATTCGAATGAGGATCTTGGCAATTTCCATGACGGAATGCTCCTCCTGCGTACCAATGTTGTAGATCTCACCCAACTTGCCGTTTTCCAAAATACAGGCAAAGGCTTTCGCGGTATCCAGTGCATGAAGGAAACCACGAACAGCGGATCCATTGCCTTGAATGGTTACTTTCTCACCACGTTTCAGCTGTTGAATGAATCGCGGAATGACCTTCTCAGGATACTGATTGGGACCATATACATTATTGCCGCGTGTAATGATAATCGGCATCTTGTAGCTATGGGAATAGGCTTGGACAATCAGTTCCGCACCCGCCTTCGTCGCCGCATAGGGATTGGTGGGGCATAGAACGGAGTTCTCGGTTTTATGGAGTTCATCCATGGTATTCATCGATTCGCCATAGACTTCATCGGTTGATACATGAATGAATCGCTCAATGCCACCATATTTGCGACAGGATTCGATTAAAATGTGTGTGCCCAAAATGTTGTCATGGGTAAATTCAAGGGAATCATCGAAGGAACGCTGGACATGACTCTGGGCAGCAAAATGAATCACATGGGTGATTTTGTATTCTTTCAAAATGTGATTGACAAGATCGGCATCACGCAAATTGCCCTTTACAAATGCATAGTTTGGATGTTCGCGAATGGCGGCATCCACATTTTCCAGCTTAGCACAGTAATACATTGCATCCAGATTGACCAAGCGCTTCACTCGGTTCAAAGGAAAGTAATAATTAATGAAATTACTTCCGATGAAACCGCATCCACCGGTTACAAGAAGGGAAACCATATTGATCAATTCAATAGTATATTGTTTAAGTTATGAATGCGTAGAAAAGGAATCTAAAAAAAATACAAGCAAGGAAGATAGCATGGATAAAATATGCAAGAAATGTGCCTCCGATCCGATGAGTCATTCCTTTAAAAAAATATCGGAAAAGGGGGGCATTCTGACTTATTATACCCAACCCTCTCAAGGTAAGCTATATGATGATAAAGAGGGTATTTTGTCTCATGTAGATAATGCATTGAAGTTAATTGGAAATAAGAAATGGCGCTGCATTGTAAATGGAGATGGATTTGATATGAAACATGCAGTGCAGGTTACAACAGGATCGGAATTATTAAAGCTTTTTTTGGAAAAATATGGAGAGCATTTGGAAGAGGTAAAGATTATTAATCCATCCTGGCACATCATGGGAATTGTGAAGGCACTTCCTATGATGATTAGTGATCCATCTGTTATTAAAAAGGTTAAGGTGCTAGATGATCGTGTCTATAGCATTTTAGAGTTTGTGTAGACATTTCTCACAATCCTTAAAGAGTCCAGGAACAAACTGACAACGCTGGATACATTTCATTTCGGATGTTTTCAACTTTCTTTTGGAGGTCTTCTTCTTACCATTGGTGATGATGGTGACTTCCTTAAAGCCTTTCTTGCCTTTGATGGTGACACGGTTGGTTTTGGAACGCTGGACGCCATTTTTGAAGTCGGAATGCGTTTGCACGGAGCTATACTCGAACATCTATAAGATGAAAAGAGTTTAAAGCGGGGGTGAGTGGTATAGTTGTGGAGAGATCCACGAATGCGCGAGTAGCAAAGCCTGGTTAATGCGGTTGATTTAAGACCAACTGGAGAAATCCTCGTGGGTTCAAATCCCACCTTGCGCATAGTTGTTTTGAGAATCTTCTAGATCCTGAAAACAACAATTTTGATTCAGCAAGTGCCTTATTTTCTACTTTGAGTTCAGGCATACTATATATATGATGTAAAATATTTAAATGGGATTAAACATGACATTCAACTTTATTTCCTTTATCATCGTATACCCATATTTCACATCCATACCCTGCTTGTTTTACTGCATTTTGTTTGATAAATATATTATCTTTTTTCTTCTCTGCTGTCCAGGTTGATTTAGATTCAATACACAATTTTAGACTCTTAACATACGCATCAACATAATATCGTCGTTCTATTTCATTTTCATCCTTATACCTAATATCAGGAACATCTTTGCGTGATGTGATAATATCATCTTCATGAATACCTATAAGTAATAATTCATCAAGAGCAAATTTTTCATAGCCTTGAATTCTATCTATTCTACCAGAAGGAAATGTATAATCATAAAATCCATAAGCACTCTTAGAACACTTTTCTGCTATTTCAGGAACATGCATAACACTAACTTCACCATATTTTGATAAACATGTTTGGATTTTCTTATCTTGAACCTCCTTGATCTTTGTTGGATGTCCACCATATCTTTTCAAATTAGTTTGTTTTGATTTTTCTTGGATAATAGTTGATTGCATACCATATGGAACACCATAATTTTTAATACATGTATCTACTGCTTTTTGTTGAAACTTTTCTAACTTAAATGGATGTCCACCATATCGTTCCATATTTGTAGAATTTATTTTTTCCTTAATTTCTTCAGACTGTGACGCATATGAAACACCATAATGTTCTATACTTGTTTCAACCTTCTTTTGTTTAATTTCTTCAGACTGTGATGGATTTTCTACTCCATGATTTACTAAGCATGTTTCTACTTTCTTTCGTTTTATATCTTCAGATTGTGATGGATTTTCTACTCCATAATTGACTAAGCACGATTCCTTTACTTTTAGTTTAATAGAATCTAATTGCGATACTGAATCTACACCATACTTTTCCTTTACGGTATTTTTCTTTTTTTCTTGCACTTCTTTGGTCTTTGTAGGGTGTCCACAATATCTCTCTGAGTTTGTATCATTAATTTTTTGTTTTACAACTTCTGATTGTCCAGCATATTCAACACCTAATCTCTGAAATGTAGTTTCTCGCATTTTTTCTTGGACTTCTTTTGACTGTGCAGGATGTTCGACTCCTAATGTTCGTTTCAATGTTTCAGTTGCTTTTTGTCTAAGTTCCTTTGATTGAAAACAATGCTCTACGCCAAATTTTTCTTTATTTGTAAGTTTCTTTTTTTCCTTACCCTTTTCTTTAGCGCATTCAGTGCAATACGCCCCACCAATATCAATCAGATCACGAAATGATTTAGAAAATTTCTGATCGCAATTTAATGTCAAGCATTTACCAGTAATAGGTGTGTCACGATTTACTTTTATACTATCAGGTATAGCATCATATATAATCGCATTTTCTCTACAAAATACATCAAGAACTTCTAATGTAAACGGTCGTCTTTGTTTGCGAGACATGATAAGTATCTACTCAGTATGTTATCCTCTAATCAATTTTTATAATCGAAAAGTAGGCGGATTCATCTGGAAATACAAAGAAAATATCGCGTAAAACCCCTTATTAAATAACACAATCCCCTATCAATGGAATCCATTCTCGTAACCGGTGGATCCGGCATGGTTGGCCAAGCGATTCGTGAAATGGCCTGCAATTATCCCTATACTTTTATTTTTGTAGGTTCCAAAGATTATGACTTGACGAGTGAGCAGGATACTCGAAATATGTTTGTGAAATATCAGCCAACCTATGTGATTCATCTGGCAGCATACGTAGGCGGTTTGTATAAGAACATGACACAACTTGTTCAGATGTTGGAGAAAAATGTGAGCATGAATTTGAATGTGGTCAAAATGTGTCACGAGTTTAAGGTGAAGAAGGTGATTGCCTGTCTATCTACCTGCATTTTCCCAGACCAAACGACCTATCCAATTAATGAAAACATGCTTCACATGGGTCCACCGCATGAATCCAATGCTCCCTACGCCTATGCCAAGCGTCTACTTGATATTCAGTGTGCGGCCTATCGTTCGCAGTATGATTCACCCTTTCTATGCGTGATCCCGACAAATCTGTATGGTCGTCATGATCAGTTTGATCTGCAGGATGCACATGTCATTCCTGCACTCATTCATCAGTGCTATTTGGCCAAACAGAACAATACCGATTTCAAAGTGAAGGGAACAGGGAAACCGCTACGTCAGTTTGTGTTTGCACCTGATATGGCGGCACGTCTTCTTTGGATCTTGGAACATGTTGATCCTGCGGTGACACCGCGCCTTATTATTGCACCTGAAGAGGAAGTGACCATTAAGGATATGGTGGATGAGATTGTATTGTCCATGAACTTTGATACCAAACAACAGCAAGTGGTTTGGGATTCAAGTTTTTCGGATGGTCAATATAAGAAAACAGCCGATGGAACCCTACTGCAGAACAAGTGTCAGCTTCCCTGGACTTCCTTATCGGATGGTATTCGACAGACGGTAAATTGGTTCTTGGAGAGCGTGCAATCCAAGGAGCTACCGCGAGGCGTTCATATGTAAAACTCCTCTAATACCTCAATCTTTAGTAGATCCATATGAATGGAGTAAAAGATTAAATCAAGCCCGTTCCAGAGCTGAAGAAATCGAATGTATTCGATCTGTTTCTTCTGTTCATTGGCTGAATAATAAACATGAGGTAGTTCCCATCCGCCACAATAAAAGGCATCATTTATAATATCATTCATAGATTGTCTAGGTGTTTGTCCCATCTTTTGATGAGGCCTATCACGATCTCGATGAGTTGCCATGTAGGTTACGTATTCTCCTAGATGGCATATTTTGCATCCCCATTCATGTGGAGGTTCCCATGTATTTCCAATTTTTTCAAGTATGGTTTGATCAGACATCCATAGATGTCGTTCGAGATTTAATACAGGATGATTGCATTCGGTTAGGCGTCGTATAAGCTCATTTTTCCAACGCATTTCCTGTTCTTCGCAGTTATCACAGTACCAATCGCCGTGACAATCTCGTCCTTCATGAATCGCTAGAATAGTTGGATCATCGCATTGGGAAATAGGAACTTTTTTGGAAAGAGTCTCAATCATGCGATCGGCGAGTGAGAAACATGTCTCTTGATTTGCACCGAAGACACGATCCCACTCTTCTCTGGCATAGGGGTGCAAGATATGATGGCGATAAATGAAATCGATATTTCCTCGTGCCCAGTTATGAATATGATGTCTCCACCATTTCATATAAATCTTGGGACGATTTTCTTCTAGATAGTTCATCATCCATTTACGCAAAATAGGCTCTTTTTCTTTTAAAAATGTGGCTAATTCACGAAATGCATGAACTGCGTGATTTACATTTCCATACTGTATGGTTTGTCTTTCATTAAATCCTTTAATCTTCTTTACTTTTTGATTCCATTCGGAAATGATGGATTCAATTTCTTCCATTGATATCATGACTTATTTTTTAAATAATTTTAAAGCGCATTTATTCTATTTCCTTTTACAAATACAAGGTCGTATACATTCCATAAAACATCCTTATGTTCAGCTTTCATAATATCATTTTTAAAGAACTTATGCTTATTTTCTGGTTTAATGCATGTAAAATCAACATTTTTATAAAGTGGAAGCAGTGAACCAATATTCCATTTCTTTTCAATTATTTTTCTGGACATTAACACTTCTCTGTTCCAAACTGTTTCATATAATGTTTTTGAATAATCGATCATACTAAATATTTTACAATGAATCAAATACTGTAATGTCTCCTTATTCATTGCAAAAATATAGGATTGTACATGTGATTTATTGATTGGATCGTCGCATGCATTGATTGTGCTTCCAAATAATTTAACATTATTTTGTAATCCGTTTAGATAGATGTCTGTCCATTTCACTTTAGAATAGCTAGGAATAAATGGACCAATGACTGAGGAATTAACAAATATAAATTTATCATATTTTTTATATAAATCATTTGTTAACAAAGCATCACTCCATCCTCCAAAATCATAACCAATATTATCTCTGGTTAATGTTTTTACGTAATCCGGAACATTAAAGCCTTTAAAAGTTTTATCATTTGCTATCATTATAAAATCAACATTTGCATCTCTGAAAATGCATGTTTTAATAAAATGTTTAACTCTATCATTATATTCGTGAAATATATATAAGACAAGTAATTTTGACATTATATTATTATAATATAGTACTATATTTATTTTTACACAAATTTAAAGCACGCTGTAATTTTATGTGTAGATATGACCTTTACAAGTAAAAAAGGTAAAAAGGTAAAAGCGCTTCGTTTGAAGTCTGATCAATCTGATATACCATTGCTGGTTCATGGTCAGGGTGTATTTATATTTCGACAGATAGCGGTTGATCAATCTTGCATGTTTTTTCTCTACAATCATAACCAGACAGATGGATTTCGTGTAGAGATAATATCTGACGCTGTAGTTGTGTATCGAATCTATAATAATAAGCCATTGATTGATCCAAATAACAAGTCAGGTCTTGATTCTCATCCAGGTGCCTATTATTGGTTTAGTCTAGATGCACAGCATCAAACGCTTCTATGTGGTGTGGGAGAAGCTCGTTTAGAAACGGTAATTTATCGGGCAATTATGGATCCATTTCCAGATGATGATCAAAAACCAAATAAGGCATTTATGGAGACAATTGAGAGCATACGTATTGTAATATATAGCAATGTGGAGCCACTTAAGTTACTTCGTGATCCGATTACTGGTAAAATGCCTGCGATTGTAAAGCCAATGGATGAGTTGACTATGGATCAAATTGCATCGGGTGCCTATTTACCAAAGAGTTCTTTGCCGCTTGTTGCCCAACAGCTACATGATTGTATTGCAGGTAGTCAATTTACGCTGGACACGGATGATTTTCCAGATTTCGTGCAAGCAATTGAGAATAGTATTAAGAATCCGAATGGCTGGTGTTACAAGAAGTTACAGGAGAAGAGTCATGAGTTTAGCAAGGATAAGCCGAATCTGGATGAGACCTATTTGCGGATCACATTGGGTCAGAACAGTGGGGAGTCGCCAGGCATTCCGTATGTGATGGAGATTTGGCCAGTGGGTCATTATTCTCCTGTTCATAATCATTCGGAGGCGCATGCGATTATTCGTGTTCTACATGGAGAGATCAATGTATCACAGTTTCCTTATTTGTGTTCATTGGGAATCAAACCGTTTGCGGTTACCAATTTTCATAAGGATCAGATTACGTGGATCAGTCCAACGTTGAATCAGACGCATCAGCTTCGTAATTTGCCAGATAATGCTGCTACATGTATTACGATCCAGTGTTATTTATATGATGAGAAGGATGATGGTCATTATGATTATTTTGATTATGTGGATGCAGATGGTACGATTCAGCAGTATGAGCCAGATTCTGACATGGATTTTGTGGAGTTCAAGAAATTGATGAAGCAAGAGTGGGAGAGTCGTGTATCGGCGCCATGGTATTCCGGTTTCATCTGCAAGTAAGGAGCTTAAAGATTATTATCTAAAGTAAGATTGTGGAGAGATCCACATATGTCTCCTTAGCTCAGTCGGTTAGAGCAATCGCTTTGTAAGCGATAGGTCGCTGGTTCGATTCCGGTAGGGGACATCTTTATTTTAATACATGTAATTGTATTAAAATAACCGAGTCATCTCGGTTATGCCCCTGTGGCGCAGACTGGTTAGCGCGGCTGTATCGTAAACAGCAGGTCATTGGTTCGAATCCGATCGAGGGCTTATTACATAATTATCATATAATGTAATAAGGCTTTGTAGCGAAAATGGATATCGCGTTTCCCTTCTAAGGAAAAGATTGTGGGTTCAAGTCCCACCAGAGTCAGTATTCTTTTGACAAGATCCAATCTTTTCAAAAGAACATAAAGAATCTATCATCTTTTTGTCTAATAGATGAGTTGTGGTTGTGGTAAAAAAAACGGTGGAAACCAAAATACAGTTATTGTGGAAACTCAACAATTACTCGCCCCGACAGGATGGGGTCCAATTCTATGGAAGTACCTACATTGTATTGCAGAGCGCATTGGATACTCAGGAAATACAATTGTAGACACGGATCAGGCCAATTATATGGAGGTGATGATTAACATGCTCCCTGTTATTTTACCCTGTCAAAGTTGTCAGACTCATGCAGGCTCCTATCTTGCAACCTATCCGCTTCCCCAATTAAGAGGAAAATATGGCCAGCCATTGCGCGAAACGGTGCGAAACTGGCTGTTTACCTTTCATAATTATGTTCGAAGAGCCAATGGACAAGAGATCATGCTATTTCGTCTAGAAGATTGCATTGCACAATATACAGGCGGTGTTGTACCTAAGGCAGATTATACTGCATTTATTCAAAGTGTTGCCGCCGCAGTTCGACAAGGTTGGGTACGCATGGAGAACTGGCGTAAATGGTACAGCCACTCAGAGCGTATCCGTATCATTTGCGGTAATGTTGTGATTTAGTGGAGACACTGCCCATTAGGGCGTTACGACCCCACTCGGATCGCCCACCACGATTGAATGTAACCATCCACTGATACCGCAGTGCTCTGCGAAGCGGTATGAGCGGACATGGCATGAATGCCACCAAAAAGACGAGACATTCCTGCTTGATCTGCCATCTGATTCCACGTGGTAAATGATAGCGTAATCGGTGCAGCAGGTACCATACCATGCTGAATCTCTGATGCTCCTGTCGAAATGGTAAAATCACCATATGCTGCTGTTTGATCACCTTTAAAAATAGGGGACACCAGGCTAAGACCATGATATGTCATCGCTGTTTTAGTAATTGTCGTACCAAACCATTTATTCATCGTCAAGGCAAATGCCTTTGAGAAATGACTGTGACCCGATGGAAAATCGGCAAATGCCGGTGTAATCGCATTGGGAAGTTGATAGGGAACCCACTGGGATCCATCAGTGGTTCCCTTCCAATAGGTTAGTGACTGACCTACATAGCGGCGACGAATCTCCTGAATGGGACGTGCCTGCATATAGATCGATTTTAGACTCCATGTGACACGCGCTCCCTCAAACATATGAATTGCCAAATCAAGCAACGAGCCCACAATCGAAGAGCATGCAATACCCGTCTGACATCTCATATACTCTTTCCAGAACCACATTAACATCAGAGGCGGACTATCGTAACCAGGATCGCTTCCTGCCCAAAACTCCGCAATGATCTTTTGCAGATCCGTCAGATTTTCAGATAAGTATAATATATTATCAATCTCTGCATCACGCGCCGCCCCTGTAACAGGTGCGACAGATCCCTGAATTGCAATCTCATTATCAAGGGTTAAGCATGATGATTGAACGGAATCCCAGAGATATGTTAAGTATCCTTGCTTAACACCATTCACCGTTAGACGAGTCCATTGCTGGGGCTGGGGAAAGCTGGCAATATTATTTACTGTTACTCCATCCACCACAATGGTATTATTCCAATTGGCGGAGCTAGTTGGCATGGCAGTGCCCGCAGCAATCGCACCATCATTGTTGATACGATTGGTATACCATGTATTCCATGCATTGACCCATCCTGTCCAGTTACCAGCGGATTTAACACGTAATACGGTGTCTGAGCCACAATTATAGATCGATTGATAAGTGCCTGGAATAAAAATAGGTGTTAACAAATCAATCACAGAGCACATCCAGACAATGGAATCATTATGTGATAGCGCCGTTCCTGATCCACTGCCCAGACTTGGATTCTGATCCCAATTCCAGTTATCATGAGTGCCAGAAATACGAGCATCCGAAGAAATCCAATTCCACGCCTGTGCAATGGAGGCAGACCATAGATAAAAGATACGAGATCCACGCGTCGGTCCCACATTTTGACTGTCTACATAGGAAATAAGCGACTCCAATCCTGCATTCAAAATGTATTGAAGAGATGGAAGAGGATCCAGATCGACAGAACTTCCATTCATTACCGCAGATAGATTGGCAGGAGGAGCCAAGAAAGCAGTTGTATACGCATCCTGACCCTGACCCGCACTATTTAATGCACATACTGTGAACGTATAAGGCTGCCAATCTACTAATCCCGTAAACCGATAGGACGTATTCGAGGTTAACACAGATGGCTGTGCAACTCCATTCAAATACGGTGTTACGCGATAACTGAATGGACCTGTACCAATAACAGGTACATTCCATGAAACAATAATGGATCCAACCGTAAATGTAATTCCGGATACAGAGCTGGGAAGCAATGCAGATCCATTGCATGGACATCCAGGACTAATTCCAATGCATCCATTGTAGCGACTATATTCTGTCATTTTACCTGTCTTGACCGTATTGATAATAGACTGATCCTTGATTCCAAGAAGAGGGCGAGATCCACCCTGTGTAATGAAGGAGCCCGCTGTTGCTCGTTCCATTTTACGCTGAGTCAAATATGACGAATCATAAATACGTGACATTCTACTATTATTCAATAAAAATAGGATAGAAGTAAGTTTAGGAATGATAATGCTTTCTGCAAACAGGTTGATATTGATCCACGCCTCCTACTGCAATAATGCCGTCTTTCGCTTTTCCAATATATTTCGAGTAGACTCCAACTGTCCCATCACGACAAATCGAGCAAAAGGCATTAAGACGTTCCACTTCTTCTGCATGTGGGATCAGAAGAAGCATATCACCAATGGGTTCTCGTTTTGAACTGCCATCAAGACCTGAGATGACAATATGAATGGGAAGATGATCTGCCCATGCCGTACTATAGGAATAGAGATCGGGAAAGAATTGACCTTCATCGATTGCTACAACATCATACGCTCCCGAACGAACCAATTCATCAATGGATCCTAGATGATCCGCACAAATGGCCTTTTCAAATTCTTTATCATGCGAGGCAATACAGTCCTTTCCATAACGAGTATCTGCGCTATAATTGACAACAAGAACCCTGTATCCAATGGATTGATATCGTCGAATACGACGTAGCAATTCCGTCGTCTTCTGCGCAAACATGCATCCGATGATTAACGAAAGATGACCCATGTCTTAATAATGAATACGGATGAATAAAATGTCAATTTTATATTCGATGATTCAAAAAGAGATGGCATCGTGGACTATTCAAAATGTACCCGCATTATGTATTACGTTAGAACGTCGTGCAGATCGGTGGAAACGCTTTCAAGATCAGCCCGGAATCGATGGACTAAAGGTACAACGATTTAACGGAATTGATGGTCAAAAACTTGACTTAGATAAAGATGAGCGTATAACAACCCTTACAAAGAGAAATATTAAAGGAAAATTTAGGAGGTCTCATGAAGAACTAGATAGCATTGGTGGTGTAGGATGTGCATTGTCACATATTGCAGCGTGGCAATGGATGGTTGATAATCAACAAGAAATTTGTATTATTTTCGAAGATGACGCGGTTGTTCCAAAAACATTTATGAATAGAGCAAATGAATGCATTCAGCAATCACACATTTTAAGGGATCCAAAACGATGGGATATGTGGCTTCTTGGTGGAAAATGGGATAATCTATCACGAATCCCTATCGAGCCAGATAGTACAGGAGTGGTGCGCGTTGGTGCATTTGTCCTCTTTCATGCCTATGTCCTTACAATCCATGGTGCAAAACGATTGCTTAAGGATGCCTATCCAATTCATGCTCATATTGATGTATGGGCATCCATTTATGCTTATATGAATAATATGCGAGTAGTAGGATGCACCGATCTAATGTTAAAACAAAATCAAAAAGTAAAAACAGACATTCAAACGGAAGATAACTGTCTTATTTGTAATGTACCAACAGACTATGATAAATCGTATGAAATGGTAAAGAAAATGGATTGGAAGATTGCACAAGCCAGTAAAGTGATTTGTGTTGGTCTTCTTACATTTGTTATTTATCAACAACTAAAAAATTAATGGAGTTTCATATTGGAGTGATTGGTTAAAAAGTTAATAGAGCAACTTTCCACTAGAAGACCATTCGCATAAATACCATAATTCATTCGCGGATCTTCATGTTCTAATGCTACATGCCAAATGGGATAAATACCCTCTGATTTCCATGGTTTGGCTTTATTGTCAATAAAAGCCATAAGGCGATATTTTTTATCCGTTATATAGAGATTGCCAACTTGTTTAATGGTTTTTTCCCGTTCTTTGGTCGTAAGATAATTAACTAGAATGGAGTGAGCACCTGTGATAAATAAGTCACTGGTTAACTCATGATAATTCGAAGGTGATAATTGATACAACCGATCCTCGATGCGTTCATCAGTTGCAGGATTGGAAATAGTTCCTTGTCCAATCAATTTCACTTTTTTATATCCATGTAGAGATGTCTTAACAAGCATTCCAGGTACAATCAATTCAATTCGCACATTGGTATCAACTCCGTTGACGTGACACATAATCGATGTACCCTCAAGAAAGCAGGGAGCATTAGGATAAAGATAGTATACACCATCCGAATTGAGATCATTTCCTGAGGAGTACGTTGCACTCTGAGAAGATGAACCTGTGCTATTGGATGCAATTTTCCAATAGCTAGATCCGCCAAACGTGCCGACGGTATAACCAGACGTTCCAATGGGATTTGTTTTGGATAAAGCATCGGCTTGTGTGGCGTAATAGTTCATGGCAGGAGAAGGGTACAGATAGTACGTTCCTCCTGTAGCCAATGTATCGCCTGCGACATAGACACCGCTTTGAGGAGATGTGCCTGTACTGCTAGAATGAATGAGCCAATAGGTGTTTCCACCTGCTGCGCTAAGTTGATAAGAGGTTGCAGAACTGCCGAGCTGATTGATATCGTATATGATGTCATGCACGGATCCATAATAGATCAGGAAGGCAGGGTACAAATAATACTGTCCAAGCCCGTCACCAGAAGTATAGCCATCCGTTGGCAAGTCCTCTCCCAGTGTATAAGGCGTACTGTTATAACCTGTACTAATGGTGTTAGTAGGATCAACAAACCATGCACTATAGGTCTGGGGATAACCGCCAGGATCTTGAGACAAATTGCGAATGAAATATGCACTGTTTTGATAAATGAGATTGGTAATGTTTTGTGCATCTGCTTGGGTAGGAAAGAAGTTCATAGACTGTGGTGTAAAAGGTAGACCTACTGCATTTGCCAGTTCGTTCATGGGACCAACCAGTAAACGTGGGTGAGTTCCTGTATTCTGAGTCTTGTGTGAGAGACCTTCATTGAAAACAAACGCAGTATTTCCTGTAATAGGATATTCTGTGTTTTCCAGAACAAATTGACCTTCGCTGTCATTCACATAGACCAGATAGGTGTTCTCAAAGGTGGAGGATCCAGTGTCGACGTGTGGTACCGTATCGCCTTGAATCCATCGCATGGGAATCTCAGAAACATTCGATAGGTCTAACCCCAATTTTGTTTGAAGAGTCTCGCGAATGACAGAGGTCAAGGTAATGGTAAAGTAAACCATGCGATTATCCTGAAGTTTCACCTTCGCGGCGAACACCTCAGGAAGGGCATTCAAATAATTAATCTCTTCTGCGGTGAAGAGATTGGAATAGATCGACATTCTATTAGGGTTACTGAAATCCATTCGGATTCATTTTCTGCCATCTCCAGGCATCTTCACACATTTCTTGAATCGTTTTTGTTGCAATCCAACCTAGTTCTGATTGCGCCTTGGATGGATCCGCAAACACAGTTGCAATATCACCCGTGCGACGTTCACCGATACGATAGCTAATTGTCTTACTACTTGCCTTTTCTAGCCCAGCAATTAATTCCAGTACAGAAGTACCTTTTCCTGTACCGAGATTAAACGTACCTGTCTTTCCAGCCAAAATATACTCCAAGGCGCATACATGACCTCGTGCTAAATCCTGAACATGGAGGTAGTCACGAACACCTGTTCCATCTACCGTTGGATAATCATTTCCAAAAATGGTAACAAATGGCCTGATACCGACTGCCACTTGCTGTAGATAAGGCATGATATTGTTAGGAGTGCCACGTGGATTTTCACCCATGGTGCCACTGGGATGCGCACCAATTGGATTGAAATAGCGTAGCATACAAATATTCCATGTTTCATCTGATGCCTTGAGATCCGTCAGCATCTCCTCAATCATAAGTTTGGTGCGACCATAGGGATTTGTGACCTGGGTGCGGCAGGATTCATCCACAGGAATGCGCTCAGGATCGCCATAGACCGTGGCAGAAGAGGAAAAGACCAACTGTTTGCATCCATGCCATTTCATGCATTCTAAGAGATTCAATGTTCCAATGAGATTCACACGATAATACAGCAAGGGATCCTGAACCGATTCACCCACGGCCTTCAAACCCGCAAAATGAATCACCGCATCCATACGATATATATCAAAGAATCGAGTTACTGCCGCTAGATCCGTTAGATCAATACGATGAAAGGTTACATGCGAATAGGTATCGTCTCCAACAATATTGCGAATGCGATCCAGAACTAATTCGGATGAATTGCAGAGATTGTCAATAATATGGATAGTATGACCCTGTTCTAATAGGGCAATCACGGTATGACTTCCGATGTATCCGCAGCCTCCTGTAACAAGAATGGTAGACATTTCTTGTTATAAAAAGAAAAAATCGTTTAGATGATTTAAAAATATAATTTTTAAATTTAGTGGAAAAAAAGCTCTATTCAATTGTGATATATGTCAACATGAATTTCAAGCTGTTATATCAAATTATGTTACACAGACCCTTTAAATTTCTGACTTAATGCCTCCCATGAAACAGGAAATGCTTGACGCATTAATGTATCAATTGCAGTTGCATAATTTCGAATCTCTTTTTGTGCAGTAGGATCCAAACGGAGATTACAAATACGAGCATATGCTGCAAGTGAACCAGTTTCATACACAAGAGAGTACATGCTTTGTGGTAAAATAGCACGTGCTACTTCAGGTGCAACACCTTTTTTAAGGAGCTCATCATAGGTTTGAAGAGCAGATTGAACTTGGTCATTCATCAATTTCCATGCTTCATCCGAATCATCTACTGCAGTTGATTTTGAACCTTGCTTAAGTTTAGGATCACGCTCTCGAATTTCATCTGGTTGTGGAACCCAACATTCTGGAATAGTATCTACATAACGACGGCTTACCTCATTACGTGATAAACCAATTTGATGTCTAAAATATTCTCGAAGAACAAAAATAGGCATCTTCAGCCGAAAACGTACTTGTGGATGGAAGAAGGGGCTAACATGATCATGCTTCGCCAAGTAGTTGATGAGTTTCTTATCGCCTTCGGTGAGTTCTGTGGAAACCTTATCAAAGGAAACACGTGCAGCGTTTACTACAGTTAGATCATCGCCAAAAGTTTCAAGAAGTTCAACAAACCCCACGCCATCTGACATCCATTGCTTTGCCATTCTAAAAAGATAGAACAGTCTCTCTTTAGATAGAGTAGATGCATGATGATCTAAAACGCATTGGTAGCATGTTTACTAATATTAATTTGATCGTTATTCTCTTTTTTCCATATTTGAATGAGACATTTCAAGATATTTTTCGTGCTACCACATGTCTTATATTAGTAGCAATTGTGTTAACATGGATGACAGGAGATGTATTATCAATTTATGAGAAATTATATAATTCATTTCAATTTGCACCTTCTGTTTCTCTTACTAAAAAATATGTAATGATGTACAATTTAGATATTATTCTTCATCTAGTTCCCTTTGTAATTCTTGGATTACCTCATCATGGAATCTCTTTTCTATTTGGATATGGAATCATGATGATTTGGTATGGATTGATGAGAGATCGAATTGGTTCCATTTACATTCCTGGTTTACCATATGATTCATCAATACTTGTTCTAGGTATCGTCGCATTATTAGGCTCTGTTATATGATCCGTAGGACTTTGAGAGCGTTTGATCAGTAAGATACGAAGTGATTCGGGAAAGGGAAGAACGATATGCTTAGTTGGTTTAATGGAAATGGATTTCATGGCTAACCATTTCATGTTCTAGTGTATCTTTTCAATTTTTAAAGAATTTCGAAATTAGAATGGAGAGCAATGAGACTCTTATGATAATCGTTATTGTCATATTGCTTACCATGTATTTATGGTTTCGTCAAAAACCAAACTATAATCTTATACCAAAAATGATTTGGACGTATTGGGATCACCCTTCAAAGACAGTAGAGCTCTGCAAACAAAGCTGGAAGAAATGGAATCCTAATTACGAAATCATTGTGCTAACCAAGAAAAATTACAAGGGATACGTAACAATTCCGGAAGAAATTCGAAATCATCCTATTTTTACAGATCGATTATCTGATCTAATTCATCTTTGGGTTCTTACAGAACATGGAGGAATATGGATGAATCCAGGTATATTGCTTAGTGCTCCATTAGATCAATGGTTATTTCCAAAATATGCGGAATTTTCTGGATTTCATCTTCATCGTCAAATTCAAATGTGGTTTATGGCGGTAAATAAGCAGTCTACATTTTTGAAAATGTGGAGGGATGAATTTTCGGAGCTGGCCAGATTTCCAAATGTGGAACAATATGTGGAATCTCGAAAGGATACATTTTCTAACATTACAGATCCCATTCAGGATGTTATTCAAGTATCCTGTCAAAAAGTTATTCATGAATATGATATTGAGCCATTTATTTTACAAAATGCAGAAGAGGGTCCAATGAAATATTTGGTGGATGCCAAATGGGATTCTGAGAAGGCCTTAGAATTGGCCTGTACCAATCACTCTTATCAAACCCCGATCATGAAAATGCGTGAAAAAGAACAAAAAGTTATGGAGAAAAAAATAAATGATGAAGGTTGGATTGAACAGTGTGGATTTATTTTTTAGTTTTCATTTAAGAATAATTTCGAGAGATATTTTAGAATATGTCGAATAAACCAGTTCTTCACCGTATGTCTACGGTTGTACCTCGTAAGAATAATAATATAATAACCCCTATGCTTTATCCAAGACAAACTACAGTAGTTCCCTCTCAATCAAATAACTCTCCCAATTCTTTGAAGCCTCGTAATAATGTGATTGGTTATATGCTTAAACGACAACCCACTACTGTTATAGAAACGGGTGGAAAGAGAAAAACACGACGTAATAAAAAATTACGAAAGACCCGCCGATCTCATAAAAAATAAGGAACGATGCTTTTATTTTTTAGCATCCTTCTCCTTTTTCCATTTTGTATACATATGTGTCCATTGAATGAAGTAGGAAGAGCCAAGCCATTCTTTTGCTAATGCATCGAGTTCTTTTTCCTTGGGAGTTAATGAGGCATAAAACTCCTCATAATCAGCAGGTAGTGGCGCAGGTTTCGGTGAAGTATATCGCAACATGGTTGTTATTTTATGATATAAAATTAAACGTCAATTTTATATAATAATACAGTAGCGATGCACTTTAAGGACAAGAGAGTGCTCACGATTACATCCACGGAGGATATGGTTCGAATTCTAGAATCCAAAGGAAATTCGATTCATGACTACAAAAAAGGAACAAAGGTTACGGTTCATAACAAAATGGAACAGGGGTACTCCTATATCTTAGAAGAAGCACCTGGTAAGAGTTTCGATGAAGGCTTTGAACCTGAATTAAGTCCCGCTGAAATGTTGTCTCTTGGCGTCTTTCAAGGAAAATATCTAAATGACTGTGTCCTGGAGTTCCCGAAAGAATGGTTTCTAGCAGCCATAAAAAAGGGCAAATTATGTCCTGGTGAACCCGATACGAAAGTAAATTACTTTGAAGTGGATTCTCGGCTTCCCTTATATCAATGGAAAGAATATGGCTGGGTGCCTGGTGGAAAGAAGGCCAAACAGCATCCTATTCTTTCTGATGCAACTGTGAACAAGGATATTCGCGGATGGTTCCAATGGTACTGTCGATACTGGATGGGACGACGTATTCCTGAATTGGATGAAGTGCAGATCAAACGATACAGGGCTTTTAATCGACACGTGGCACAGATCAAAGCCAATTGTAAAAAAGGAGATGTTCACTGTCGCCCAGTACAACGCCAGGCCTGTCTCCAGTGGGCAAGACTTGTTCTTTAATCAAGATCTAGATCCTCCATCTCCTCTTCCAATTCTTCCATTTCTTCCTCATCCTCATCCATTGCTTTTTTCTTTTTGATAGATGTATGGTTTTTATTATATTCACGTGTTAACATCGTTTTGACTTTGGTTGGAAGTTCCACTGAATTCGATATGATTTCACTTATGTTTTCTACTACCTGCTCTCGCGACAATCCAATTTTATCAAATCGCTCCATTGCTCCTTTGACGACAGGAAGATCTGATTTTTCTCCTTTGATTATGGTAAGTGGTTGTAATAGAATCTTTTGGATGGCTTCCATTTCATCAAGGCGAGCTGATTTGGCAGAGATCTGACGGGTTCGTGCCATATCCTCTAGAAGACGCCGATGTTTTCCCCGTTTAGAGTTTTTTCCAAGAAGTTGGGGAAAGATTTGGAAGGGACAGGGTCCTTGCACGGATCGAGCCACGGCAACGGTAGTATGCACAACGTGAGGAAGAAGTGTCCAATCCTGTGTTTGCCATAGTCGTTTGGTTGCCAAGTCGCCGAAGGAAATCGTCTCTGCTGCCGCCACCGCATCTTCTAAGGAGTTTCGACTAGCTGCTAGATAGCCTTCCTGTACCATCAATGGTACCATGCCATAATCTACAAACACAAGATCTTCTGCCTCTGTCATGGAGAGTCGTTTGTTTCCAAGTAATTTTTGTGTGGCTGAGAATAAGTCCAGTTTTAGATTGGCATCCTTGTCCGAGGATCCCACACCAAACTCCAGCTGATTCAGAATGGCTCGAATGTCATTACCATTTTTTTCACACAATGTTTCTAGATCTACTTTAGTAAGGGATATATATTCGGCTTTGCATACTTTTAGTAGGGCGTTGGCAATGGTGGATTTGACGGGGCGGCTGAATTTGATAACAAGACATGCTTTTTGTAGGGGTGCGAGTTTGGGTGCCATTTGATTAGCGATGCAGAGAAAGGGGACATTCGACTTGCGAATCAATTCGGCAAGTTCACCGACGCCTCCTCGTTCTTGTCCTGTGAATCCATCCACTTCATCCATCACGATAACCTCTTTTCGTAGACGTTTCATTCCGAGCCCTAAGAGACCACGGAGCATGGAGACGGAACGTGTATCGGATGCATTGTATTCGGTGATGGCGAAGCCGAGTGATTGAGCGATCAAGTGAACCGTGGTTGTCTTTCCAATTCCAGGAGGACCTGTAATCAGTACACCATTTTGTGGAGATGGCCACGAAGTAAGCCAGTTGGTGAGCTGTTGAATAGATTCTTTGTGACCGATGATATCGCTAACGGTCTTGGGTGCATACTTGGTAACGAACGGATCTTTCTTTTCTTTTTCAATAGCAATCACGGGTGGTTTTCGTACAATAGGAATACCCTTTTTAACAGCCTCCTTATAACGTGCGGATTCTGTAATGGGGCGTCCATCGTTGCATTCTGTGCCGAGATAGAGTTTGACACCAGGTCGTAGAATCTTACGAATTCGATGGGAGTCTTTTTTTAAAGGAAGTGCGCCAGCACCTGTAATGACAATGGACTCCATGGTTAATATCTAAAATTGATAAGAATCATTTTCAATTTTAACACAGAACTTAAACTATTGTGTAGCACTACTAGTAGAGTCATGAATCCAAATAATACTGCCGAAGCCGATGTCATTACGGAGATGGATGTGTTTGAAAATTCAAAGGTGAAGACCAATACTCCAAGCAGTGCAAGCAGCGATTCCGAGCGCGAATATTCATGGAATCATGTGGATATGGAAGAGAAGAAGATAACAAATGAGAAAGAAGAGCCAAAGGAGGAGCCAAAGGCTGAACCAAAGGAGGAGCCAAAGGCTGAACCAAAGGAGGAGCCAAAGGCTGAACCAAAGGAGGAGCCAAAGGCTGAACCAAAGGAGGAGCCAAAGGCTGAACCA
>Ga0164296_1000780_pt1 | contig 36435 bp, 32 predicted proteins | sample GEODES057metaG_FD_113533 | JGI IMG/M metagenome (GOLD analysis project Ga0164296, IMG submission 113533) | Dystrophic lake water microbial communities from Trout Bog Lake, Wisconsin, USA - GEODES057 metaG | ecosystem: Environmental > Aquatic > Freshwater > Lake | place: USA: Trout Bog Lake...
AGGCGTCGGAAGAGGTATTCGATGATGAATCCGACGATCTGCGCGCAGGTGTCGGCGAAGGCCGCACATGCTTCGGCCGTGGCCGCTGGCAGGGTAATGGGGGGTGTCGTCGGGGAGGGCATAAAGAGTTAGTTAATTCATGTGGCGGATGGGTGCAAGGGAATTCTTTCTTGTTGGGCGATTTTTTGGGTGGGGAGGGGGGGGTGGAGGAGGGCGCTATCGCGGTTTGAGCGGTGCCGTTGTGAAGCAGAGCGCTATCGCGGTTTGAAAGGCAAACCGCTGTCGCTCCCGTCGCCACTCCGCTGCGCTTCGTGTCTGGGCTGTCGCTCCCGTCGCCGCTTCGCTGCGCTGCGCGTCTGCGCTGCGCGTCTGCGCTGCGCGTCTGGGACTTCATCCCTCGGCGGCGGCGCGGATGGCGGCGAGTTTGGTGTGGTGGGTTTCCAGGGGGAGGTTGTCGACGGTGAGGGTTTGGGCGCGGGAGATGCCGTCGACGGCGGGGCCCTGGTGGACGGTGGTCTCGAGGATGGCGCGGTCGAGGGCGGGGTCGAGGGTGGCGAGCAAGGCGTGGCGCCAGTCGGCGCGGAGGACGGCCAGGGCGGCGAGGAGGGCCCAGGCACCCCAGTTGGAGACGCCGGCGACGATGAGGTGGGTGGCGGCGGTGGCGCAGGCAATGGACTCGCCGTTGGCGATGTCGTTGGCGATGAGGGCGCGGGGGAGGCTGCCCATGCCGATTTCGTTGCCGCCGTCGCCGATGGCGAGCGTGGTCCAGGGGCCGGCGAGGTAGAGGTCGTCCAATGGCGCGGTGTGGGCGCCGATGTCGAGGCCGACGAGGTTGCGGGGGCGGCCGTCGGCGGCTTTTCCGCAACGCTCGATGGAGAGCGCGTGGGTGATGCCGTCGCGTTGCCAGCGGGTGATCAGCGTGGTGAGCGGGGTGTTGAGCTGCGCGACGTCGAGCGGGGTGTGGCCGATGCCGGCGCCGTCCAGCGCCGCGGCGCAGGCGGGGGCGCAGGGGGCGTCGGTGGCGAGGCGGGCGGGAATGCCGATCTTGGCCAGGCCGTGCAGCAGGAGGGCGGCGCCGACGGGGCCGTCGGTCTCGGCCGCGGGAGGCGTGCCGCGCGGCACATAGAAGCCGGTGATGACGCCGAGGCGTGGGGAAGGCGCGGTGGCGATGGCCCGGGCGGCGGCATACAGGCCACCGCGCGCGGCGTTGCAAAGGGCCGAAATGTTACGGCCGACGTCGACGTGGATGAGAGCCTCGATGGCGCTGATGCGCTGTTCCGCGGAGTGGGGCACTAGGCTGCGCTCCGGTGGGCTTGTCGCAGCCAGGGAAGGCCTTCTTTTTCTGGAGAAAAAGAAGCAAAAAGACTTTTTTCCCCTTTGATCGCGCGGCGGAGGCTGGGTGCGACGCACCCGAGGGCAAAAGTTTTTTGGTTCTTTTTTTCAAAAAAGAACCGCTTCGCTTCCTGCACGATCGCTCCTGTCGGGTCGGACGAGATGGGCACGTTCCGTGCTTAGAGCGCGGCGAGGTTGCTGTTGCGCAGGTCGGTGATGAGCATGCAGCCGGGGGCGTGGGTGATGCAGAGTTCGGGCTTCACTTCGGCGATGACGGCTTGGGGGGTGACGCCGCAGGCCCAGAAGACCGGGAGTTCGCCGGCGCGGATGGGGACGGGGTCGCCGTAGTCGGGTTTGTCGATGTTCTTGATGCCGATATCGGCGGGGAGGCCGATATGGACGGGGGCGCCGTGGACGGAGGGGAAGCGGGAGGTGATCTGGATGGCGCGGATGGCGTCTTTCGGCGTCATCGGGCGCATGGAGACGACCATGGGGCCGCGGAAGATGCCGGCGGGGGTGCAGGGGATGTTGGTGCGGTACATCGGCACGTTGGAGCCGCAGGAGATGTGGCGGACGTCGATGCCGTCTTCGATGAGGGCTTCCTCGAAGGAGAAGGAGCAGCCGATGGGGAAGCTGACCAGGTCGTCGCGCCAGAGGTGGGAGATGTCGGTGGGTTCCTCGACGAGTTCGCCGTGGCGCCAGACGCGGTAGCGCGGGATGTCGGTGCGGATGTCGAGGTCGCGGCCGATGGCGGGAATGTGGGGGTCGCCGGGTTCGGAGACGGCGAGGACGGGGCAGGGCTTGGGGTTGGCGTGGGCGAAGCGGAGGAAGTCGCCGGCCAGCGCGGCGGGGAGGATGGCGAGGTTGGCCTGGACGTTGCCGGGGGAGAGGCCGGAGGTCTGGCCGGTGAAGGCGCCGGCGCGGATGCGCAGGCGTTCGCCGAGGCCGGTGCGGCTGCCGAGTTCGGTGATGACGTTCATGGGGCCTCCTCAGCCCGGCGGGTGCGGGCGCGGGTGGAATGGTTCGGCGGGATTTAAGCGTGCGTCAAGGATGGGGACGGGGTCAGACTTTTTTGAGGAACTCGGTTTTGAGGACGAGGCCTTTGATTTTCTCCGCGTTGCATTCGATCAGGCCGTCCTCGTCGGTGAGGCGGATGTTCTTGATGAGGGTGCCGCGCTTGAGGGTGGAGGAGGTGCCTTTGACCTTGAGGTCCTTGATGACCTGGACGGAATCGCCGTTGGCCAGCGGGGTGCCGTTGCAGTCGCGGATGACGATATCGTCGCTCATGGGGAGGGCTCCTGGGGATGTGGGGGCTTCCCTAACAGAGGCGGGGCGTGGGGGCGAGTTGGGCGGGCTTGCGCGGCGGGGGTGGGCGTAAGCACAATCGGGGTCTGTTGCGCAGGATGAACCGAGCATGTCCCTCCCTGAGATTGGCGAAGAGGCCATTTCCCGTTTTTCGCAGGCGAATATGCCGGTGCCGGCGCCGGCGACGTCGCGCGATCGGGGGGTGGGGCCGTTCAAGCGGATGGTGCTCAGGGGCGCGACGGTGCTGGATGGGACGGGGGCGCCGGCGTGGGGGCCGGTGGATATCGTCGTCGAGGGTGGGAAGATCGCGGAGATCCGGCGGGTGGGGACGCCGGGGGTGGCGATCAAGGCGGCGGGGCGGCCGGAGGCGGGGGAGCATGAGATCGACTGCCACGGGAAGTTCGTCACCCCGGGGTTCATCGACTGCCACGGGCATGTGGGGGTGGCGTATCACGGGGCGGTGGGGCCGCAGCCGCCGGCGGATTATGTCTACAAGCTGTGGCTGGCGCATGGGGTGACGACGGTGCGGGAGGCGGGGTGCCTCAATGGGCTCGCGTTCACGCTGGATCAGAAGCAGCGGGCGGCGCGCGGCGAGATCGCGGCGCCGAACATGGTGGTGCATTCGTATTTCCCGGCGGTGCCGGACATGATGAAGACGATCCATACGCCGGCGCAGGCGCGCGACTGGGTGCGGGCGATCAAGGCGAAGGGGGCGGATGGCATAAAGTTCTTCGGGGCGCCGCCGAACATCATGGAGGCGGCGCTGGACGAGGCGACGGCGCAGGGGCTGCGGACGTGCTGCCATCATGCGCAACTGGCGGTGTCGCGCATGAATGCGCTGACGACGGCGCGCTGGGGGCTGACGAGTGCGGAGCACTATTACGGGCTGCCGGAGGCGTTGTTCGAGAAGACGACGATCCAGAATTTTCCTGACGACTACAACTATGGCGACGAGTATCTGCGGTTCTCGGTGGCGGGGCAGATGTTCCAGCAGGCGGCGCAGCCTGGCTCACAGAAGTGGAACGATACGCTGGATGCGTTCCTGGAGACCGGGTTCACGTTCGTGCCGACGTTCAACATCTATGAGGCCAATCGCGACGTGATGCGGGCGCGCCGCGCGGACTGGCATGAGCGGTATACGCACGACACGGTGTGGAAGTTCTACCAGCCGCAGCGGGGGGCGCACGGGTCATACTGGACGCGGTGGACGACGCAGAATGAGCTGGAGTGGAAGCAGCATTACCGGATATGGATGCAGTTCATCAACGACTACAAGAACCGTGGCGGGCGTGTTTGCACGGGCTCGGATTCCGGGTTCATCTTCCAGCTCTATGGGTTCGGGCTGATGCGGGAGTTCGAGCTGCTGCAGGAGGCGGGGTTTCATCCGCTGGAGGTGTTGCGGGCGGCGACGGCGCATGCGGCGGATCTGCTTGGGGTGGGCGAGGAGACCGGGACGCTGGAGGTGGGCAAGCGGGCGGATATCCTGGTGCATGAACAGAACCCGCTCAGCGACTTCAAGATGCTGTATGGCACCGGGGCGATGCGGATGAACGAGGAGACCGGCGCCGTCGAGTGGACGCATTGCCTGTCGACCACCATTAAGGACGGGATGGTGTTTGATACGCGGCAGCTGCTTGAGGATGTGGAGAAGATGGCTAAGGCATCCAAGCAGTAAGGATGTTCTTTTTTGAAAAAAAGAACCAAAAAACTTTTGCATATTTGGGCTCGGTGTTGATGCAACGGCGGATCCCAAGGGTGAAAGTTTTTTTGTTTCTTTTTTTACAAAAAAAGAAGGCGCTTATTGCTTGACTGATTTTATCTTGCTGACGGGCTTCCTGGGCAGTGGCAAGACGACGCTGCTGGTGGACTACCTGCGCCATCCCGAGGCGGCCGATACCGCTGTGATCGTCAACGAGGCGGGTGCCATCGACATCGACGGGGCGGTGATCGCTGCGGACGCGGGCGATGTGCCGATGGCGATGTTGGCGAATGGGTGTGTGTGCTGTTCGATCGCCAATGATCTGCTGTACACGATCGAGGCGTTGATTGCGTCGCGGGAGACGCCGTTTCGGCGGATTGTGTTGGAGACGAGTGGGTTGGCGCGGCCGGGGGGGATTATTCGGTCGTTGGGGGAGTTGGCGCCGTTGGGGATGCGGTTGTCGGTGGTGGCGACGTGCGATGCGGCGGCGGGTCCGTTTGGGGCGGCGACGTTCGATGTGGCGGCGGCGCAACTGGCGGCGGCGGGGCGGATTGTGTTGACGAAGCTCGATCGGGCCGGGGAGGTGGGGGAGCTGCAGGCGCGGCTGGAGGGGATCAATCCGTTGGCTGAGGTGGTGGTGGAGCGGGATGCGGGGCGGCGGGCGCTGGCGGCGTTCGCGGAGGGGGTGGGGGGGATGCCGGCGCTGGCGGAGGAGGTGCCGATAGGGCATCCGCGGGTGGTGGTGATGATGGGGGTGGTGGGGCCAGTGGGGCTCGATGGGATGCTGGAGTGGCTGGAGAATTTGTCGGGGCTGGCGGGGGATCGGTTGTTGCGGCTGAAGGGGGTGGTGCAGCCTGAGGATGTGGCGGTGCCGCTGCTGTTCCAGGCGGTGGGGACGACGTTCGATCAGCCGCGGGTGTTTCGCGGGGCGGCGGAGCGGGGGCTGGTGATTATCGGGGTGGATCTGGACGCAGGGGAGATCATGGCGATGCAGCCGGGGTTTCCGATCCGGCTGGAAACGAAAACCGCCGGCCCCTTTGGGGGACCGGCGGCGGGTCGGCTCGTAGCGAGGTAGACTTAGAATAGAGGAGCGCGATTCACGCTTTCTGACCCATCGGCCTCAAGCGATCGCGCTCCAGGGTTAGCGCATCGGGGGGGCGTAGTGCAGGCCGCCCTTGTTCCAGAGGTTGTTGATGCCGCGGGGGATGCCCATCGGGGTGATGTTGCGATCCCAGATTTCGCCGAAATTGCCGGCCTGCTTGATGGCGTTGTAGGCCCACTTGTTGTCGACGCCGAGGGCCTTGCCCATGTCGCCTTCGAGGCCGAGGAGGCGGCGGATCTCGGGGATGTTGGAGGTCATGAAGCTGTCGATGTTGGCCGAGGTGATGCCGTTTTCCTCGGCGATGAGGCCGGCGAAATAGGTCCAGCGGACGATGTCGAAGAACTTGTCGTCGCCTTTGCGGACCATGCCGCCGAGGGGCTCCTTGGAGATGATTTCGGGCAGCAGGATGTGGTCCGTCGCCTTGGCGCCCTGGGTCGCGCGGTAGGCGGCGAGGCCGGAGGCGTCGGTCGAGTAGGAGTCGCAGCGGCCGGATTCATAGGCGGCGGTGATTTCGCTGGCGTCCTGGATGAGGATCGGGGTGAACTTCAGCTTGTTGACGCGGAAGTAGTCGGCGATGGCGAGCTCGGTGGAGGTGCCGGGGGCGACGCAGATGGTGGCGCCGTCCATGTCCTTGACCGACTTCACGCCGGAGGCCGTTTTCACCAGGAAGCCGGTGCCGTCGTAGAAGTTGATGGAGGCGAAGAGGGCGCCGAGGTTGCCTTCGCGGCCGAGCGTCCAGGTGGTGGAGCGGTAGAGGACGTCGACTTCGCCGGACTGCAGGGCGGTGAAGCGGGCCTGGGCGGTCAGCGGCACGAACTTGATCTTCTTGGCGTCGCCGAGGATGGCGGCGGCGACGGCGCGGCAATGGTCGGCGTCGATGCCGCGCATGACGCCCTGGCTGTCGGGTAGCGAGAAGCCGGCGGCGGCGCCGGAGGTGCCGCAGAGCAGCTCACCGCGCTTGACGATGGCGTCGATGGTGGCGGATCCGGAGCCCTGGGCGTTGGCGGCCGAGGCGAACAGCGCGCCGGCGAACAGCAGCCCGGCCCCGAAGGAGGTCGAGAACTTCATCTTTCAAATCTCCCATTGTTGCGCCCGATAGCGAGGGCGAAGGCGGGCGTTATGCGGAATAGGGCCGTCGATTTCAATGCCCCCGGCGGGGCTACTTGATGGCGCCCTGGGTGAGGCCGGCGATGAACTGGCGGGAGAGCACGACGTAGACGAGGGTGATCGGCAGGGCGGCCAGCGTGAGGCCGGCGAAGAGGACGCCCCAATCGGTGTTGTATTCGCCCATGAAGACGGTGAGGCCCTGGGGGAGGGTTTTCAGCCGGTCGGAGGAGATGAAGACGAGGGGGAAGAAGAAGTCGTTCCAGATCGGCAAGGCGTTCTGGATGGCGGCGATGACCATGGCGGGCCTAGCCAGCGGGAGCATGACGGAGAGCATGGTGCGCAGCTCGCTGGCGCCCTCGATGCGGGCGCTTTCCTCGAGCTCGCCGGGCAGGGTGCGCAGGAAGCCGGTGAGGATGAAGACCGAGGAGGGCAGGCCCATGGCGACGTAGATCAGGATGAGGCCGAGGCGGGTGTCGATCAGGCCGAGGGTGTCGAGCTGGATGAAGAGCGGGATGATGGCGAGCTTCAGCGGCACCATGAGGCCGGAGAGGAAGAACAGGAAGACCGCGGCGCTGAGGCGGAACTGGTAGCGGGCGATGGCGTAGGCGGCCATGGTGCCGAAGACGACGATGGCGGCGATGGACGTGGCGGTGACGGCGATGGAGTTCAGGAGGTAGCGGACGAAGCTGGTTTCGTTCCACATGCGTGCGGCGTTCACCAGGGAGAGGCTGTCGGGCAGGGCGAAGGGCGAGGCGAAGATTTCCGCGTTGGTCTTGAAGGCCGAGAGCACCATGACAAAGAGCGGATAGAGCATGATGACGGCGTTGAGGATCAGCAGGGGCTGGATCAGCAGGTTCTTGCCGCGCTCGCCGTGGTGCATCGCCTAGGCCTCGATTTCGCGCCGGCGCAGGACGCGGAGCGCGAGGGCGGAGACGACGGCGATGAAGAGGAACATCAGGACGGCGAGCGCGCTGCCGTGGCCGAAATCGGTGAGGCCGGAGGCGGCGGTGCCGAAGGCGGTGCGGTAGAAATAGAGGCCGAGCACGTCGGTGGCGCCGCCGGGGGAGCCGGTGGCGCCGGCCATGACGTAGGGCAGCTCGAACCAGTTGAAGCTGCCGATGAAGGTGAGGATGACGACGACGGTGGCGGAGGGGGCGACCAGCGGCCAGATGATGCGGGTCATCAGGATGCGGTCGTTGGCGCCGTCGATGCGGGCGGCTTCGAGGGTTTCGCGGGAGATGCGCTGCATGCCGGCGAGGAAGATCAGGGCGGGGAAGCCGACCCAATGCCAGGCGTTGGTGAAGATGATGGCGCCCAGCGCGGTGCGTTCGTCGCCGAGCCAGGGCAGGCCGTGGAGGCCGACGAGAGCGAGGGCGGCGTTCACCAGGCCGAACAGAGGGTGGAAGAAGAGTTTCCACAGGAAGCCGACGATGACGGCGGAGAGCACGACGGGGAGGAAGACGATGACCTGGTGCAGGCGGTGGCCAGGCAGCGCCTTCAGCAGGGCGAAGGCGATGAGGTAGGCCAGCCCGTTCTGCGCGACCATCAGGGCGGCGAAGACGATGCAGTTATGGGCGAGGGCGTGCCAGGTGGTGGCCGCGTAGGGGGCTTCGGCGAGGACGTCGCGGAAATTGGCGAGGCCGATGAAGGCCGCCGGCAGCAGGCCGTCGAAGCGGTAGAAGGCGTAGCGGAAGGAGGAGAGCAGAGGGGCGGCGACGAACAGTGTCATCACCGCGAGGCCGGGGGCCAGCAGGAGGAGTATCCACAGGCGCAGGCGCCAGCGCGCGGTTGCTGCGCGCTGGCGGGGGCGGATCATAGGCGGGTTACTTCTGGAACGGCTTGTACCAGCGGGCGAGGCCCTGGGTGACGCTGGCGCCGACTTCGGCGGGGGTCATGCTGCCGCCCATCATCTTCTGCACGCCTTCCTGCAGCAGGTCGGTGCCGGTGGGGGCTTCGAAGCGGAAATAGACCAGGGTGGCGTAGGGCATGGCGGTTTCGTTCAGCTTGGCGATCTTGCCGAGCAGCGGGTCGGCGGCGGCGACGTCCTTGAGCGAGGAGATGTTGCCGAGCTTGGCGGCGGCAGGTTCGGCGAAGGCCTTGGTTGCCATCCAGCGGACGAGCTTGAGCGCGTCGGCCTGGTTGGCGGACTTGGCGTTGACCGCGAAGCCGCTGTCGAAGAAGCGCGAGACGTAGGTGGGCTGGCCGGCGGCGGGGGCGGGCGGGGGAACGAAGTCGATGTTGAGCTTGGGGTTGCCGCGGCGGAAGGGGGCGATTTCGAAGCTGCCGCCGACGAAGATGGCGGCGCGGCCGGCGGAGAAGAGCTGCTGGGAGGTGGCGTAGTCGACGCCGGTGAAGCCATCGGGCAGGCAGGGCTTCAGCTCGAGCAGCTTGCCGAGGGCGGCGGTGAATTTGGCGTCGGCGAAGGTGGTCTTGCCGGCGAGCATGTCGGCGATCCACTGCGGGCCGAGGAAGGGGTTGGTGAAGACGGTGGCGAAGATCGCGTCCATCCAGGGGGTCGCGGTGCCATTGGCGATGGGGGTGATGCCCTTGGCCTTGAGCGCGGTGCAGGCGGCCATCAGGTCAGGCCAGGTGGCGGGGACGGCGACGCCGGCGGAGGCGAAGAGGTCCTTGTTGACGAGCAGGCCGAGGGTCTGGCTGGCGAGGGAGACGGCGTAGACCTTGCCGTCGGCGCGCAGCGATTCGCTGGCCTGGGCGTCGGCGGGGAGGTTGTCGAGCTCGGGGACGTTCTGCTTGTCGAGGGCGAGGAAGTAGCCGGCCTTGGCCATGGCCTCGAGCCCGCCATAGGCGCGGGCGTGCAGAACGTCGCCGCCCTTGCCGCCGGCGAGCGCGGTGGTGACGATGGTATTGTAGTTTTCGTTGGGGAAGGCTTCGAACTTCACGGTGATGCCGGGGTTGGCCTTGGTGAAGTCGGCGAAGAGCTCGGTGTAGACGGCCTTGTCTTCCTGGCGCCAGGTCCAGAAGGTGATTTCGCCGGCCTGGGCCGCGGCGATGCCGCCGGCGAGGCTCCAGGCTGCGAGGGCCGCGAAGGCGCGGCGGCCGAAACGGGTGACCGACATGGAAGCTCTCCCTGGCGGCAGCGGCCGCCGACATGTTGCATGGCTGGGACGGTATGAACCGCGGGAAAGCGGAGTCAAGCCGGGCGGCGTTTGCCGGGGGGGGGAGGGGCATGCTACCGCGCGCGGCATGGCTCGATCGGGACAGGATGCGGGACTTTGAAGGCGCTGCTGCGGCGGCCCTGGGTGCAGGCGCTGATCGTGCGGATGATCGGCGGCTACCTGGCGTTCGCGCTGCGCACGACGCGGTGGACGCTGGTGGGCGGCGAGCACCTGGCGCCGGTGCTGGAGAGCGGGCGGGCGGTGGCGGCGTTCTGGCACGAGCGGCTGCCGATGATGCCGGAACTGCTGGTGCGGGCGCGGCGGCGGGCGCCGGGGCTGCGGGCGGCGGTGCTGGTGAGCCGGCATTCGGACGGGCGGCTGATCGGGTCGATCATGCGGCGGTTCGGGGCGGAGGTGGTGCATGGGTCCTCGGCGCGGAGTGGGCGCGAGCGGGGGGGGGCGGCGGGGGTGTTGGCGTTGCTCGATTTCATTGCCGCGGGCGGGGTGGCGGTGATTACGCCGGATGGGCCGCGGGGGCCGCGGCGGGTGGCGGCGCCGGGGCTGGCGCAGGTGGCGGCGCGGGCGGGGGTGCCGGTGTTGCCGTGCGCGGCGCAGACGCGGTTTCGCTGGGTGTTGGGGACGTGGGACCGGATGGTGCTGCCGCTGCCGTTCGGGCGGGGGGTGCTGGTGTGCGGGGCGCCGATCGACGTGCCGCGGGAGGGATGGGAGGCGATGGTGGGGCCGATCGCGGCGGCGCTGACGGCGGCGGCGGATGTGGCGGATGGGGTGGTGGCGTGAAGGAAGGTCTTCTTTTTCTGAAGAAAAAGAAGCAAAAAGACTTTTATCCGTTGGGATTGTGCGGCGGATACTGCATGCGACTTCGCACCAGAGGGCAAAAGTTTTTTGGTTCTTTTTTTCAAAAAAGAACCCCTTGCCTTCGCTTGTTGTTGGGGACCGCATGAGCCTCGCCGCGATTTATTCCGTTGCGGTGACACTGGCGGCCCCCGGGCTGCGCTGGATGCTCGCGCGGAGGGTTGCGCGCGGGAAGGAAATCGCCGCGCGGCTGGGGGAGCGGTATGGCGTGGATGCGACGCCCAGGCCCGGGGGGCGGGTGTTGTGGCTGCATGCGGCGAGTGTGGGGGAGACGGTTTCGGTGCTGCCGGTGTTGGCGGCGGTGGCTGGGTTGGCGCCGGATGTGGCGGTGTTGATGACGACGGGGACGGTGACGTCGGCGCGGTTGCTGGAGCAGCGGTTGCCGGCGATGGGGTTGGAGGGGGTGGTGCGGCATCGGTTTGTCCCGCTGGATGTGCCGGCGTGGGCGGGGCGGTTTCTGGATCATTGGCGGCCGGATGCGGCGGCGTTTGTGGAGAGTGAGATCTGGCCGAGTTTGATCGGCGGGTGCGTGAAGCGGGGGATTCCGTTGGCGCTGGTGAATGCGCGGCTGTCGGAGCGGAGTTTTCGCGGGTGGCGGCGGGTGCCGGGGTTGGCGCGGGGGTTGTTCGGGGCGTTCGATCGGGTGCAGGCGCAGAGTGAGGCGGATGGGGGGCGGATCGCGGCGCTGGGGGGGGCGGCTTCGGTGTTGACGGGGAATTTGAAGTTGGCGGCGCCGGAGTTGCCGGTGGATGAGGGGGAACTGGCGCGGCTGCGAGGGCTGTTGGGGGGGAGGCCGGTGTGGCTCGCGGCGTCGACGCATCCGGGGGAGGATGCGGTGGTGATCGAGGCGCATGCGCGGTTGCTGGGGGCGTTTCCGGAGCTGCTGACGGTGATTGTGCCGCGGCATCCGGAGCGGGGGGCGGAGATTGTCGGACTGGCCTGTGGGCCGGTGACGCGACGGGGGGCGGGGGAGGATCCGCCTGGGCGGGCCGGGGTGTACGTGGCGGATACGTTGGGGGAGCTGGGGCTGTTCTATCGGCTGGCGGGGGTGGCGTTTGTGGGGAAGAGCATTGGGGGGGTGGAGGGCGGGCAGAATCCGCTGGAGCCGGCGCGGCTGGGGTGTGCGGTGGCGATGGGGCCGGCGGTGCAGAATTTCGCGGGGATTGTCGCGGAGCTGGAGGGGGCGGGGGCTTTGGCGCGGGTGAGGGATGCGGCGTCGCTGGCGGAGTGGGTGGGGGAGATGTTGCGGGAGCCGGAGCGGCGGGCGGCGATGGGGGCGGCGGGGCGGAAGGTTGCGAGCGGGGCGGCGGGGTTGCCTGGCGAGGTGGCGGCGATGCTGGTGGGGATGCTCGGGTGAAGGCGCCCGGTTTCTGGCAGCGCGATGGGGTGGTGCCGCGGCTGCTGGCGCCGTTGGCGGCGGTGTATGCGGGGGCCACGGCGCGGCGGGTGGCGAAGGCGGGGTGGCGGGCGCCGGTGCCGGTGATCTGTTGCGGCAATGCGACGGCGGGGGGATCGGGGAAGACGACGGTGGCGCTCGATATCGGGGCGCGGCTGATCGCGCGGGGGCAGCGGCCGGCGTTCCTGACGCGGGGGTATGGCGGGCAGAGGGGGGAGAAGCGGGTGGACGCGCGGCGGGATGGTGCCGCGGTGGTTGGGGATGAGGCGCTGCTGCTGGCGGGGTGTGCGGCGACGTATGTGGGGGCGGATCGGGCGCGGACGGCGCGGATGGCGGTGGAGTCCGGGGCGGGGGTGCTGGTGATGGATGACGGGTTGCAGAACCCGGGGCTGGTGAAGGATGTGTCGTTGTTGATCGTTGATGGGGCGGCGGGGTTTGGGAATGGGCGGGTGATCCCCGCGGGGCCGTTGCGGGAGCCGGTGGCGCTGGCGGCGTGGCGGTGCCAGGCGGCGGTGGTGATTGGCGAGGACGTGCATGGGGTGGCCGGGGGGCTGGGGCTGCCGGTGTTGCGGGCGCGGCTGGAGGCCAGCGAGCGGCTGGAGGGGAGCCGGGTGTTGGCGTTTGCGGGCATTGGGCGGCCGGAGAAGTTCTACGCGACGCTGGCTGCGGCCGGGGCGGAGATCGTGGGGCGGCGGGGGTTTGCCGATCATCATCGGTATTCCGCCGGGGAGTTCGACGCGGTGTTGCGGGAGGCGGAGCGGCTGGGGGCGGAGCCGGTGACGACGCCGAAGGATGCGGTTCGGCTGACGCCGGCGCAGCGGGGGCGGGTGCGGGTGGTGGGCGTGCGGCTGGTGTGGGAGGACGCGGCGGGGATCGAGGCGCTGCTGACGGCGGCGCTGGCGGGGCGACGGTGATGCGGCGCGTCAAGTTCGCTATCGAGACGGGGCTGGTGCGGCTGTTCTTGTGGCTGTTCGGGCGGATGCGGCCGGAGACGGCCTCGGCGGTGGGGGGCGCGCTGGCGCGGACGGTGGGGCGGGTGCTGCCGGTGAGCCGGACGGCGGATCGCAACCTGCGGCTGGCTATGCCGGAACTCGACGCGGCGGCCAGGCGGCGGATCGTCATTGGTGTGTGGGACAATCTCGGGCGGACGGCGGCGGAGTTCGTGCATGCGCGGCGGTTACGGCGGACGGAGGCCGGGGCTGGGTGGGAACTGGCGGGGGAGGAGAACCTGCGCGCCGTGCTGGAGGCCGGCGGGCCGGCGGTGTTCGTCTCGGCGCATATCGCCAACTGGGAGGTGATCGCGCCGGTGTTCCTGTCGTTCGGCGCACCGCTGGCGGCGTTTTATCGGGCGGCGTCGAACCCCGCGGTGGATGCGATCATTCAGGAGCAGCGCGAAGCCGGCGGGGCGCCGCAGTTCGCCAAGGGGGCGGCGGGGGCGCGGGCGGCGCTGGTGCATCTGCAACGCGGCGGACTGCTCGGGGCGCTGATCGACCAGAAGCTGAACGACGGCATCGCGGTGCAGCTGTTCGGGCATGACGCGATGACGGCGACGGCACCGGCGGCACTGGCGCTGCGGTTTGGCTGCCCGCTGGTGCCGATCCAGATCGAGCGGCTTGGCCCGGCGCGGTTTCGGGTGACGATCGAGGCGCCGCTGCCGCATCCCGCCAGCGGCAATCGTGCCGCCGATGTCGCGGCGCTGACGACACAGATCAATGCGCGCCTGGAATCCTGGGTGCGACACCGACCGGAACAATGGCTGTGGCTGCATCGCCGCTGGCCGAAGGAGATCATGCCATGAGCGCTGACGCCGTGCTGCTGGACCTCGATGGAACGCTGTCGGATTCCCGGCCAGGGATCGAATCCTGCCTGCGGGCGGCGATGGCCGAGCGGGGGTATCCGCTGGATGCGGAGATGGACCTCGGCTGGGCGATCGGGCCGCCGACGGAGGATGTGTTCGGGCGGCTGCTGGCGCCATTCAAGGACGGGAAGATCGCCGAGACGGTGGCGCTGTATCGGCGGCACTATGCGGCTGGGGGATGGAGCGACAACACGCCCTATGACGGGATCGCCGAGGCGCTTGAGCAGCTCTCGGGGTATCGCATGTTCCTTGCGACATCGAAGCGGATTGATTTTGCCAAGATGATCCTTGAACACTTTGGTTTTGCCAAACACTTCGAAGCGATCTATGGCGCGGCCCTCGATGGTTCCATGTCCCATAAGCCGGAGCTGATCGGCCATATCATCGCTACCCATGGCGTTGACCCGAAGCGGGCGGTGATGGTGGGCGATCGGAACTTCGATATCGCCGGTGCCCATGCCCACGGGATGAGAGCGATTGGTGTGCTCTGGGGCTACGGCTCCGAAGCCGAATTCACCCAAGCCGGCGCCGACGCGCTCGCCACCACCCCCGCCGACCTGCCTGCCCAGGTGCGCCTGCTGCTCGACGCGCATGCGCGGGGTGGGTGAGGCTTAAGGGAAGGCAAGGCGGGGGCTTTGCCCCTCGACCCCAGCAGGGGGCAGCGCCCCCTGCACCCGGCGCCAGATAAGAACTGGTTGAGATGAGAGAGGGGGGCCTACTGAGCTGTTGAGACAGCACGGTTGGCCCCCCTCTCTCATCTCAACCCTCTTAAGTGAGGCCAGGTCCAGGAGGCGCCGCCTCCTGGCGGGTCCAGGGCAGAGCCCTGGCCCTACTTCCTTACGCGCCACGCACTCCGCGCATGGGCATCAGAGTGGCAGGGCGCCTTGGCGGGTGGGGGGGCGGGGGCTGTTGGTGGTAGCTTGGACTTCGCCGTCGGCGAAGCGGAGGCGGAGGGGGGAGCCTGGTTTGACGGTGGCGGCGGAGGTGATGGGGTGTCCGGTGGGGTCGGAGACGAGGGCGTAGCCGCGGGCGAGGATCTTTTCGTAGGAGGCGGAATCGAGGCGGGCGGCGAGGCCGTCGAGGCGGGCGTGGGCTTCGCGGAGGCGGGCGCGGAGGGGCGCGTCGGTGAGGCGGGGGAGGATGCGGGCGGCGGTGGTGGCGCGGCTGGTGGTGGCGTGGCGCAGCGCGGAGCGGAGTTTTTCGGCCGACAGGGTGAGGGCGGATGTGCGGGTGGTGATGAGGTTGGGCAGGGCCAGGCGGAGGCGGGTGGATTGGTCGGTGGTGCGCTGGCGGAGGGTGAGGATGAGGGCGGGGAGGTCGGGGAGGCCGGCGGTGGTGCGGTCGAAGGCGGCGCGGCGGGCGGCGAGGTGATTGGGGAGGGCGAGGGAGAGGCGGGTGCCGCGGTCGTCGAGGCGTTGGCGGGCGGTGCCGAGGAGGGAGGGGAGGTCGGGCAGGCCGGCGGAGGCGCGTTGCAGGCGGAGGCGGAATTCCTGGGCCAGGCGGTTGAGGGAGCCGGCGAGGCGGGCGCCTTTCTGGGCGAGGTCGGCGGCGAGTTCGACGCGGGAGGGGACGGCGAGCTCGGCGGCGGCGGTTGGGGTGGGGGCGCGGCGGTCGGAGGCGAAGTCGATCAGGGTGGTGTCGGTTTCGTGGCCGACGGCGGAGATGAGGGGGATGGAGCAGGCGGCGGCGGCGCGGATGACGATTTCCTCGTTGAAGGCCATGAGGTCTTCGAGGCTGCCGCCGCCGCGGGCGACGATGACGACGTCCGGCCGGGGGACGGGGCCATTGGCGGGCATGGCATCGAAGCCGGCGATGGCGGCGGCGATTTGTTGGGCGGCGCCTTCGCCCTGGACGGCGACGGGCCAGATGAGGATGTGGCGGGGGAAGCGGCGGGCGATGGTGGTGCGGATGTCCTGGATGACGGCGCCCTGGGGGGAGGTGACGACGCCGATGACGGTGGGCAGGAGGGGGATTGGTTGTTTGCGGGCGGCGTCGAAGAGCCCTTCGGCGGCGAGGCGGAGGCGGAGCATTTCGATCTTGGCGAGGAGGGCGCCGGCGCCGGCGAATTCCATGCGGTCGACGATGAGCTGGTAGGAGGAGCGGTCGCTGTAGGCGGAGATCTTGCCGGTGGCGATGACTTCGATGCCGTTCTCGGGGTCGAGCCCGAGGCGGGGGACGGCGAATTTCCAGATGACGGAGGCGATCTTGCCGCCTTCGTCCTTGAGCGAGAAATAGATGTGGCCGGAGGGGTAGCGCTTCAGCTCGGTGATTTCGCCGCGGACGCGGACCCGGCCGAAGGCGGTCTCGAGGGTGCGTTTCACGGCGCCGGAGATTTCCGAGACGGTGAATTCGGGCAGGTTGGAGGCGGCGGGTTCGTTCATCGGGCCAGCCTATGCTAGACGCCGCGCCGGGTTAAGCGGCGGAGATGGGCGATGCGAGTCTTGGTGGTGGGTGCGGGCGGACGGGAGCATGCGCTGTGCTGGGCGCTGGCGGGGTCGCCGTTGCTGACGAAACTGTGGTGCGCGCCGGGGAATCCGGGGACGGCGGAGGTGGCGGAGAACGTCGCCATCGGGGTTTTGGATGTGTTCGCGCTGGTGGAGTTCGCGCGGGCGAACAAGGTGGATCTCGTGGTGCCCGGTGGCGAGGCGTCGCTGGTGGCGGGGATTACGGATGCGATGGCGGCGGCGGGGATTGCCTGCTGCGGGCCGACGGCGGCGGCGGCGCAGCTGGAGGGGAGCAAGACGTTCACCAAGGAAATCTGCGACGCGGCTGGGATTCCGACGGCGGCGTGGGAGCGGTTTGAGGATGCGGCCGCGGCGCGGGAGATGGTGCGCCGGCGGGGGGCGCCGATCGTGGTGAAGGCGGATGGGCTGGCGGCGGGGAAGGGGGTGGTCGTCGCCGCGACGGTTGCCGAGGCCGAGGCGGCGATTACGGAGTTCATGGTGGAGGGCACGCTTGGGGAGTCCGGGCGGGCGGTGGTGATCGAGGAGTGTCTGTTCGGGGAGGAGGTCAGCCTGTTCGCGCTGTGCGACGGGGTGCATGCGATTCCGCTGGGGGCGGCGCAGGATCACAAGCGGGTGGGCGATGGCGACGTTGGGCCGAATACCGGGGGGATGGGGGCGTATTCGCCGCCGCCGGCGCTGACGCCGGCGATCGAGCAGGAGGCGATGACGCGGATCATCCGCCCGGCGCTGGCGGAAATGGCGCGGCGGGGGACACCGTTCCGCGGGATCCTGTTTGCCGGGCTGATGCTGACGGAGCACGGGCCGAAGCTGATCGAGTTCAACGTGCGGTTCGGTGATCCGGAGTGCCAGGTGCTGATGCTGCGGCTGCGCTCGGACCTGCTGCTGGCGCTGCAGGCGGCATGCGACGGGGAGCTCGCGAACTTTGCGCTCCGCTGGAGCGATGAGGCGGCGATCGGGGTGGTGATGGCGGCGCGGGGGTATCCGGGGACGCCCGTGAAGCATACGGCGATCCGCGGGATGGGCGCGGCGGCTTCGGTCCCAGGGGCGCGGATTTTTCATGCGGGGACGGAGGTGCTGGACGGGCAGCTGGTGTCGTCCGGCGGGCGGGTGCTGACGGTGTGCGCGATGGGGAAAGGACTGCCGGGGGCGCGGGACGTGGCGTACGCGGCGGTGGGGAAGATTGAGTGGCCGGAAGGGTTTTGCCGGAAGGATATTGGGTGGAGGGCTTTAGGGTAGGCAAGGCTCCGCCGGCTTAGGGCCGAGGGGCCCTAAGAACCCATTGATTCACGTGGCTGTGGGGTCGTTCTTCAGCAGCTAACTGCTTTCTTGGCGCCGCAGGCAATCGATCGTTGGGACGGCTCGGAATGGTGTGCGGTCGTGGGGGGTTTTGGGCTTCGCTGGTCTCCGTGGTCAAAGGAGCGGTTGTGGAGTGGAGCGCTATCGCGGTTTGAAGGCAAACCGCTGTCGCTTTCGTCGCCGCGCGAAGGCGCGCGTCTGGGATTGCTTTCGAAGTTTGGTGATCCAGCTAAGAGATTGATGGGATCCAAGGGCATCGAGCGGCTTACGCGGCCTTCGGCCACGGTCCGCTCGATCCCTTGGCCGCCGGAGGCACTTTCTTCTTTTGTTCGCGGGGCTGGTGTAGACTGATCCTGGTGATTTCCGTCTGAGGTGTTCGACGATGTCCGACCTGTTGCTGGGTTTGCCGCCGGTGTTGTTCATGCCGCAGAAGCAGGCGGCGAAGCCTGTGAAGACGCGGTTGCGGGTGGTGAGTGAGTATGAGCCGGCGGGGGATCAGCCGACGGCGATCAGGGAGTTGGTGGCGGGCGTCGAGGGGGGCGAGCGGGACCAAGTGCTGCTCGGGGTGACCGGGTCGGGCAAGACGTTCACGATGGCGAAGGTGATCGAGCGGGTGCAGAAGCCGACGCTGGTGCTGGCGCCGAACAAGACGTTGGCGGCGCAGTTGTATGGGGAGATGAAGTCGTTTTTCCCGGATAACGCGGTCGAGTATTTTGTTTCGTACTACGACTATTATCAGCCAGAGGCGTATGTGCCGCGGACGGACACGTATATCGAGAAGGATTCGCAGATCAACGAGCAGATCGACCGCATGCGCCATGCGGCGACGCAGGCGATGCTGGAGCGCAACGATGTGATCGTGGTGGCGTCGGTGTCGTGCATTTACGGTATCGGCTCGGTCGAGACGTATTCGAAGATGGTGGTGAAGGTCGAGGTCGGTGGGCGGATCGATCGGGACAGGCTGGCGAAAGGGTTGGTGGAGTTGCAGTATCGCCGCAACGATGCGGCGTTTCAGCGGGGGACGTTTCGGCTGCGTGGCGAGGTGGTGGATATCTATCCGGCGCAGTATGAGGACCGGGCCTGGCGGGTGGTTTTGTTTGGGGATGAGATCGAGGCGATCAGCGAATTCGATCCGTTGACCGGCGAGGTGACGGCGAAGCTGGAGACGATCACGATCTACGCGAACAGCCATTATGTGACGCCGCGGCCGACGCTGACGCAGGCGATTGCGGATATCAAGATCGAAATGAAGGAGCGGCTGGACCAGTTCGTCCGCGAGGGAAAGCTGCTGGAGGCGGAGCGACTGCAGCAGCGCTGCACGTTCGATATCGAGATGATGGAGACGACGGGCTCGTGCAAGAGCATCGAGAACTACTCTCGGTATTTGTCGGGGCGGAAGGCGGGCGAGCCGCCGCCGACGCTGTTCGAGTATCTGCCGGAGAATGCGCTGCTGATCGTCGATGAGAGCCATGTGACGGTGCCGCAACTGGGCGGGATGTATCGCGGCGACTATGCGCGCAAGTCGATCCTGGCGGAGTATGGGTTTCGGCTGCCGTCGTGCATCGACAACCGGCCGCTGAAGTTCGAGGAGTGGGAGCGGTTTCGGCCGCAGACGGTGTTTGTCAGCGCGACACCGGGGCCCTGGGAGATGGAGCGGACGGCGGGCGTGTTCGCCGAGCAGGTGATCCGGCCGACGGGGCTGATTGATCCGGTGACGGATGTGCGGCCGGTGGAGAAGCAGGTGGACGACCTGCTGGCCGAGGTGCGCACGGTGGCGGCCGGCGGTGGGCGGGTGCTGGTGACGGTGCTGACGAAGCGGATGGCGGAAGACCTCACCGAGTATCTCAACGAGAACGGGGTGCGGGTGCGGTATCTGCATTCGGATGTGGATACGCTTGAGCGGATCGAGATCATTCGCGATCTGCGGCTCGGCGTGTTCGACGTGCTGGTGGGGATCAACCTGCTGCGCGAGGGGCTGGATATTCCCGAATGCGCGCTGGTGGCGATCCTGGATGCGGACAAGGAAGGATTCCTGCGCAGCAAGACGAGCCTGATCCAGACGATCGGGCGGGCGGCGCGCAATATCGACGGGCGGGTGATCCTGTATGCCGATGTGATGACGGAAAGCCTGCGCTACGCGATCGAGGAGACGGAGCGGCGGCGCAACAAGCAGCGGGCGTGGAACGAGGCGCACGGGATTACGCCGCAGGGCATCCGCAAGCAGATCGGCAAGGTGCTGGAGAGCGTGTTCGAGCAGGACTACGTGACGGTCGCACCGATGGCCGGGGGCGGGACGACGGAGTTTGTCGGCAAGGACCTTAAGGCGGCGATCGCGGAGATGGAAAAGCGGATGCGCGCCGCGGCGGCCGACCTCGAGTTCGAAGAGGCGGCGCGGCTGCGCGACGAGATCCGGCGACTGGAAGCGCTGGACCTCGGGCTGGAGCCGCCACCTGTCGCGACGGCGGTGACGCGGTCGAAGAAGGACTGGAAGCCGGAACCTGGTGGGCCTGGTGGGGGTGGGTATGACCCGAAGAAGATGCGGGGCGGGGGACGGCGGCGGAAGGGGCCGTAAGGAAGAAGGAAGGCTCCGCCGGCTTAGGGCCTGGAGGCCCTAAGAACCCGATTCATTTACGCGGCTGTGGGGTCGTTCTTCAGTTGATAACGGCTTTCTTGGCGCCGCAGGCAATCGGACGGTGCGACTGTGCCGGACAGGGTGCGGTCGCTACGTGTTTATAGGCTTCGCCAGTCTCCGCGTCGGGATCGTGGGATTTCGGCTGAAGGTTGGTTCCACAGCCGAGAGATGGGATGGGTTCCAAGGGCCTCTCGGCCCTTGGCCCGCGGAGCGCCTTCTCTCTCCTTACATCACTAGGCCGCCGTTCACGTGGAGGCACTGGCCGGTGATGTAGGCGGCGTCGGGGCTGGCGAGGAAGGTGATGGCGGCGGCGACTTCGTCGGGGAGGCCTTGGCGGCCGAGGGGGACGGATTCCATTTGTTTGGCGAGTTTGGCGGGGTCCATGGCGGCGTGGGCGCCGGCGTCTTTGCGGATGAAGCCGGGGACGACGGCGTTGACGGTGATTTGGTTGGGGGCGAGTTCGATGGCGAGGGCTTTGACGAGGGCTTCGAGGGCGGCTTTGGCGGCGGCGGAGGCGGGGAAGAGGGTGACGTCGGTTCGGTAGCTATGGGCGACGAAGCTGCTGACGGCGATGATGCGGGCGTTGGTGCGGGTTTGGAGGTGGGGCATGGCGGCGCGGGCGAGACGGAAGAAGGCCCATTCGATGGCTTCGCTGGAGCGGGCGTAGTCGGTGTCGGTGAGGGCGGAGATGCGGGTGCGGTCGGCGAAGCCGGCGTTGCTGACGAGGACGTCGAGGGCACCGTAGCGGGAGATGGTTTCGCTGATCAGGCGGTCGGCGCTGGAGGGGGTGGAGAGGTCGCCGAGGATGACGGAGGCTTGGGCGCCGGCGGCGCGGGCGGCTTCGGCGGTGCGTTCGGCGGCTTCGGCGTTGCGGCGGGTGTGGACGGCGATGGCGGTGTTGGGGGCGGCCAGGCGGCGGCAGGTGGCGGCGCCGATGCCGCTGGCGGCGCCGGTGACGAGGATGACGCGATCGATGTTGGCCAAGGTGGTCTCCCGCTTGCGTGCGATATTGGGTAGCGTCGCGGGAAACCGAGGGACAGACAACCATGGCCGACTTGCCTGCCGCCGATGCGGCGACGCGTGATCAGTTCATTCGCTGGCTCGATACGTTCGCGGGGTATGTGCGGGAGGTGGATTATGCGTCCGCCAAGCCGTTGTTTCATGCCGATACGCTGGCGTTCGGGACGTTCACCAATGTGATCCCAGGGTTGCAGGCGTGGATCGACACGCAGTGGGACAATGTGTGGCCGAAGACGGCGGATTTCCGGTTCGATCTGGAGGGTTCGCATGTGTTGGCGAGCGATGACGGGTCGATGGCGGTGGTGATTGCGCCGTGGACGAGCACGGGGTTTCACCAGGATGGGTCGACGTATGACCGGCCGGGGCGGGCGACGATGGTGTTTCATCGTGCCGTAGGCGCGTCCGGGGCAGACGACGCGGATGGACGGTGGGTGTGCGTGCATTCGCATATGTCATTGAACCGCGGGGTGCCGCAGCAGAGTTTTGCCAATCGGCAGGTGAAGGCCAGGTAGGGCGACCGTTGACACTTTGGCGGATGCGAACGCACTTTCAGAAAAATACGGCGAGGAGGCGGAACAGACATGGCTCATCATGATGACAGCGGTTCGGACAAGCGGTTGCGCAGCCGGCGCTGGTTCGACAATCCCGCCGATCCGGCGCTGACGGCGCTGTATGTCGAGCGCTATCTGAACTACGGGCTGACGCGTGAGGAGTTGCAGGGGGGCAAGCCGATCATCGGCATTGCGCAGACGGGTTCGGACCTGTCGCCGTGCAACCGGCATCACAAGGATCTCGCCTGGCGCGTGCGCGACGGCATTCGCGATGCCGGGGGGATTCCGCTGGAGTTCCCCGTGCATCCAATCCAGGAGACGGGCAAGCGGCCGACGGCGGCGCTGGATCGTAACCTCGCGTATCTCGGGCTGGTCGAGGTGTTGCACGGGTATCCGATCGACGGCGTGGTGCTGACCACGGGGTGCGACAAGACGACGCCGGCGATGCTGATGGGGGCGGCGACGGTGAATATTCCGGCGATTTCGCTGTCGGGTGGGCCGATGCTGGATGGCTGGTGGCAGGGGCGGCTTTCGGGGTCGGGGACGATCGTCTGGGAGGGGCGGAAGCTCTATGCCGAGGGGAAGATCAACTACGAGGAATTCATGAAGATGGTGGCCTCCTCGGCGCCATCGGTCGGGCATTGCAACACGATGGGCACGGCGAGCTCGATGAACTCGTTGCAGGAAGTGCTGGGCATGTCGTTGCCGGGGTCGGCGATGATTCCGGGGCCGTATCGGGAGCGTGGCCAGGCGGCGTATGAGACTGGGCGGCGGATCGTGGCGATGGTGCATGAGAATCTGCGGCCGTCGGACATCATGACGAAGAAGGCGTTCGAGAACGCGGTGGTGGCCGCGGCGGCGCTGGGGGCGAGCTCGAACTGTCCGATTTCGATGATCGCGATCGCGCGGCACATGGGGGTCGATCATTCGCTCGATGACTGGCAGCGCTGCGGGCCGGAGATTCCGCAGCTGATCGACTTGCAGCCGACCGGGCGGTTCCTGGGTGAGGCGTTCCATCGCGCCGGTGGCGTGCCGGCGATGCTGAAGGAGCTGCTGAAGGCCGGCAAGCTGCATGGCGACGTCATGACCTGCACCGGCAAGACGCTGGCGGAGAATCTCGAGGGGGTGCCGGACGGGGATCGCGAGGTGATCCGTTCGTACGACAATCCGATCAAGGCGGCGGCGGGCTATGTCGTGCTGAGCGGCAACATCTTCGACAACGCGGTGATCAAGATCAGCGGCATCGATGAGGAGTTCCGCACGCGGTATCTGTCGAACCCCGATCGGCCCAACGTGTTCGAGGGCAAGGCGATCGTGTTCGAGGGGCCGGAGGATTACCACGAGCGCATCGAGGACCCCGATCTCGGCGTCGAGGAGCAGTCGGTGCTGGTGATCCGCAATGCGGGGCCGGTGGGGTATCCGGGTTCGGCGGAGGTGGTGAACATGCAGCCGCCGGCGTCGATGCTGAAGCGCGGGATCAATGCGCTGCCGACGATGGGCGATGGGCGGCAGTCGGGCACGTCGGGCTCGCCGTCGATCCTGAACGTGTCGCCGGAAGCCGCCGTGGGCGGCGGGCTGGCACTGCTGAAGACGGGGGATCGGATCCGCATCGATCTCAATACGCGCAAGGTGGATGTGATGATTTCGGACGCGGAGCTGGCGGCGCGGCGGGCGGCCTGGACGCCGCCGGTGCTGAAGAACCAGACGCCGTGGGAGGAAATCTTCCGCAGCATGGTCGGGCAGATGGGCCGCGGCAGCTGCCTGGAGCCGGCGACGATGTATCTGAATATCATCGAGAGGCGTGGCGAGAGCCGGAACAACCACTGACGCCGCGGGCGCAAGGAGACGGATGATGGCACGACGCCTGGCTGGAAAGACGGCGATCGTTACGGCGGCGGCGCAGGGCATCGGGCGGGCGACCGCGCTCGCCTTTGCCGCCGAGGGCGCGCAGGTGCTGGCGACGGATATCAATGCGGGGAAGGTGGCAGAGATTGCCGGGCCGGGGTTGAAGACGGCGTCGCTCGATGTGCTCGATCCCAAGGCGGTGCTTGCGATGGCGGAGACGCTGGGGCCGGTGGATATCATCTTCAACTGCGCCGGGTTCGTGCATCAGGGCACGGTGCTGGAGGCGAGCGAGGCGGAGTGGGACTTTGCCTTTGACCTCAACGTGCGCTCGATGTTTCGCATGGTGCGCGCGTTCCTGCCGGGGATGATTGGCAAGGGCGGCGGGTCGATCGTGAACATGGCGTCGGTGGCCAGCAGCGTGAAGGGCATTCCGAACCGGTTCATCTATGGGGCGAGCAAGGCCGCGGTGATCGGGCTGACCAAGTCCATCGCGGCGGATTTCGTGAAACAGGGGGTGCGGTGCAACTGCATCTGCCCCGGCACGGTGCAGTCGCCGAGCCTGGATGACCGCATCGCCGCCAATGCGGCGGCGGCGGGGTCGCTCGAGGCGGCGCGCGCGGCGTTCGTGGCGCGGCAGCCTTTGGGGCGACTCGGCACGGCGGAGGAGATCGCGGCACTGGCGGTGTATCTGGCCAGCGACGAATCGGTGTTCGTGACCGGGCAGGCCCTGGTCATTGACGGAGGCATTTCACTCTAGATCGGGCGGATGTCTGATAGACGACATCGGCCCGATCCAGATCTTTGTGTGGTCGCGTGATTCAGACTTACGGTAATGCCACCTTACGTCATCACGCTCTAGAAGGGACAAACAACCATGAAACTGTTGCGTTATGGCAAGGCCGGAGCCGAAAAGCCCGGCATGATCGATGCGGATGGCAAGATCCGCGATCTCTCGGGCGTCATTGCTGACGTCAATGCGGCGACGTTGTCGCCGGCGAGCCTTCGTAAGCTCGCCAAGATCGACCCGGCCAGCCTGCCGCTGGTCAAGGGCAAGCCGCGGATGGGCCCCTGCGTGGCGCGGCCGCTGAACTTCGTGTGCATCGGGCTGAACTATGCCGATCACGCCGCCGAGACCGGTGCGCCGATCCCGAAGGAGCCGATCGTGTTCCTGAAGTCGCTCGGCGCCTATGCGGGGCCGAATGATGACGTGAAGATGCCGCGCGGTTCGAAGAAGATGGACTGGGAGGTCGAGCTCGGCATCGTCATCGGCACGACGGCGCGCTACGTCACCGAGGCCGACGCGATGAAGCATGTCGCCGGCTATTGCGTGATCAACGACGTGTCCGAGCGCGAGTTCCAGTCGGAGCGCGGCGGCACCTGGGACAAGGGCAAGGGCTGCGACACCTTCGGGCCGACCGGGCCGTGGATGGTGACGAAGGACGAGATCCCCGATCCGCAGAACCTGCACATGTGGCTCGACGTCAACGGCAAGCGGATGCAGGACGGCTCGACCAAGACGATGATCTTCGGCGTCAAGGAGATCGTCTCCTATGTCAGCCACTTCATCACGCTGCATGCCGGCGATGTGATCGCCACCGGCACGCCGCCTGGAGTGGGCCTCGGCAAGAAGCCGAAGCCGGTGTTCCTGAAGGTCGGCCAGACGATGCGTCTCGGCATCGCCGGGCTGGGCGAGCAGGAGCAGACGGTGATCGCCGCCTGATCGGGTCGCGGGCGACGAAGGAGGGTAGCTGACATGTCCAACGTCGCCCGCATCCGGCGCAGCACCATCGGCGATGTCGTCCACCGCGCCGCGATGCAGTATCGCGACAAGGTGGCGCTGAGTTTCGCCGATCGGACCTGGACGTTCCGGGAAATCGACGAGGCCGTGGGGCGGCTGGCGCATGGGTTGCGCGGGCTGGGGCTGCGGCATGGCGACCGGGTGGCCGCCTATGGCCGCAACTCCGACACCTATGTTCTGCTCTGGCTGGCCTGCGCGCGGGCCGGGCTGATCCATGTGCCCGTCAACTACGCGCTGACCGGGGAGGAGCTGGGGTATATCCTCCGGCAGTCCGGCGCCTCGGCGTTCATCTGCGATGCCGAGCTGGCCGTGCATGCCGGGCCCGCGGCTGATGTGGCGCATCTCGGGCGGTTCGCCGGGGGGGATGGGTTCGACGTGCTGAAGGTGGCGCGAGACCTGTCGATTTCCGCTGATTATGACGACGACAATGCGGATACCGATGTGGCGCAGATCGTCTACACCTCGGGCACGACGGCGGCGCCGAAGGGGGCCGCGATGACGCACCAGGCGATGATCGCGCAGTATCACAGCTGCATCTACGGGATGGAGTATCGCGGCGACGACCGTCATATCGCCGCCCTGCCGCTGTATCACACGGCGCAGATGCATGCCTTCCTGATGCCGGCGCTGATCACCGGGGCCTGGCAGCTGCTGCTGCCGGCGCCGGCGCCCGATGTGGTACTGGCGGCGATCGAGACGCATGGGATGACCAGTTTCTTCGCGCCGCCGACGGTGTGGATCGGGCTGCTGCGGCATCCCGATTTCGACAAGCGCGATCTGTCGTCGCTGCGGCGGATCTACTATGGCGCCTCGATCATGCCGGTGCCGGTGTTGCAGGAGCTGCGCACGCGGTTGCCGGGGGCGGCGATGTATAACTGCTACGGGCAGACCGAGATCGCGCCGCTGGCGACGATCCATCGGCCGGCGGATCTCGAGGCGCGGCCGGCCTCGGTGGGCAAGCCGGTGCTGAATGTCGAGACCCGGGTGGTCGATGTCGACATGAACGACGTGGCCCCGGGCACGCACGGCGAGATCGTGCATCGCTCGCCGCAGCTGCTGGTGGGCTACTGGGACAAGCCGGAGGAGACCGAGGCGGTGTTCGCCGGCGGGTGGTTCCACTCGGGCGACGTCGGGTATTTCGACGAGGAGGGGTTTCTCTACGTCGTCGACCGGATCAAGGACGTGATCAATACCGGCGGCGTGCTGGTGGCGTCGCGCGACGTGGAGGAGGCGCTGTTCACGCATCCCGCGGTGAGCGAGGTGGCGGCGATTGCGTTGCCCGATCCGAAGTGGATCGAGGCGATCGCGGCGGTGGTGGTGGTGCGGCCGGGCATGGAGGTGACGGAGGCGGAGCTGATCGCGCATGCGCGGCAGCACCTGGCGGCGTTCAAGGTGCCGAAGCGGATCCTGTTCGCTGACGACCTGCCGCGGAACACCGCCGGCAAGCTGCTGAAGCGGGAGCTGCGGCGCATTCACGGCGGCGCGGCCGCGCCCTGGGGCGGCGCGACCGATTGAGCGCGCTTTTCTGGCTGATCGTCGGCACGGCGGCGCTGCGGTTGCTGCTGGGGGCGGCGATCGGGCTGGGGATCGACGAGAGCTACATGGTGGCGGCCGGGCGGACGCTGCAGCTCGGCTATTTCGATCATCCGCCGCTGGCGTGGTGGCTGTCGTCGGGGATCGCGCATCTCGTGGGGAGCGAGGCGGCCTGGGTGGTGCGGCTGCCGTTCGTGGCGTTGTTCGCGGTGTCGACATGGCTGATGGCGCGGCTTGCCACCGATCTGTTCGACGCGCGGGCCGGGCTGTGGGCGGCGATCGCGTTCAACCTCGCCCCCGTGTTCGGGCTGACGACAGGGGGCTGGGTGCTGCCGGACGGGCCGCTGACCTGCGCGCTGCTGGCGGCGGCGGTCTGTCTCCTGCGCGCGCTGGAGGGGCGGGGATGGACCTGGTGGATCGGGGCGGGTCTCGCGGCCGGGCTGGCGTTGCTGTCGAAGTATTCGGCATCCCTGGTGATGCTGGGCGCGCTGGTGGGGCTGACGACGGCCCCTGGCCTGCGGGGATGGCTGCGGCGGCCGGAGCCCTATGTGGCCGGGCTGGTGGCGCTGGCGATGTTCTCGCCGGTGTTGCTGTGGAACATGCACCACGGCTGGGCTTCCTTCGCGTTCCAGGGCGGTCGGGCGGCGGCGGCACGGTTGCAGCCGTTGGGGCCGCTGACGGTGCTGGCGGGCTCGGCGGCATTCCTGCTTCCGTGGATATGGCTCGGGCTGGTGCTTGCACTCTGGCGGGGGCTGCGGGACGGCCCCGCGCTGCGCGGGCGCTGGGTGTTGTGCTGGATGGCGGTGGTGCCGGTGCTGGTGTTCACCACCGTCGCACTATGGTCACGCATCGTGCTGTTCCACTGGGCGATGCCCGGCTACCTGTTCCTGTTTCCGCTGCTCGGCGACATGGCCGCCCGCTGGCGGGACGGTCTCGCACGGCGCTGGGCCATCGGCTCCGCGGCCCTTGTGGGCATCGTCCTCACCCTCGCCGTCACCGAAGTGCGCTTCAACTGGCTGGCAACGCTACGCCCCGGACTCGACCCCGGTGTTCAGGCAGTGGACCTCACCGGGCTGCGGGCCGTGCTCGCATCCCGCGGCCTGCTCGCACAGCCCATTGCCGCCCCAGCATGGAACGATACCGGAAAGATCGACTACGCCCTCGGCGGCGATCCCGTCGTCCTGTGCCTCAACGCCGACGCGCGGCAATACCTGTTCCTGCCGGGACCCGAGACCGCGATCGGCAAGGACGTGCTGATCGTGGCACCGCGGCAGGACGCCGCACGCATCCGTGAGACCTACGCGGCGAACTTCGAGGCGATCGAGACGCTGGAGCCGGCGGTGGTGAGAGTCGCGGGGCGCGGAGACGTCGTGGTGCCGCTGTTCATGGGGCGACGATTCAAGTACTGGCCTTAAGGGTGGCTCCGCCGGCCAAGGGCTACGCCCTTGGATCCCATTTACGCTCGCGGCTGGATCGACGGCCTTCGGTCGCAATCCCACGATCTCGATGGGGAGAGTGGCGAAGCCAATCATTGCCATGCGACCGCACCGCAGCCTGTGCTGTCGCACGGATCGATTGCCTGCGGCGCAAAGAAAGGCGTTATCAACTGAAGAACGCTGATCCAGCCGCGTTAAGTGAACGGGTTCTCAGGGCCCGTGGCCCTGAGCCGGCGGAGCCTTTGCTTCTGCTTCGCCTTGGGCAATGCTATCGGCAACGATGCCGGCGCGCCGGTTGGACACTCAGAGACAGGAAACCGATCCTTGCCCCTTTCCGTTATTGGTTCCGGCTTTGGCCGCACTGGCACGAAGTCGCTCAAGTTGGCGTTGGAGCAGCTTGGGTATTCGCCGTGTCATCACATGCTGGAGGTGCGGACGACGCCGGGGCAGGTGGATTTCTGGTATGATATTGCCGCGGGCAAGCCAGTGGACTGGCATGCGGTGTTTGCCGATTTCCAGGCGGCGGTGGACTGGCCGTCCTGCAATTACTGGCGGGAGATGGCGGCGGCGTTTCCGGAGGCGAAGATTATTCACACGCGGCGGCCGCCGGAGCAGTGGTGGGGCAGTTTTTCCAAGACGATCGCGGAGACGTTGACGACGAATATGACGACCGACGATCCGGTGCGGCTGCGGATGCGCACGATGGTGGATACGATCATCAACCAGAACGTGTTTGGCGGGCGGATCACCGACAAGGAGGTGGCTTTGGCGGCGTTCCGTAAGCGGGAGGCGGAGGTTCTGGCCGAGGTGCCGGCGAGCCGGTTGCTGGTGTTGGAGCCGACGGACGGGTGGGAGCCGTTGTGCAAGTTCCTCGACCTGCCGGTGCCGGAGACGCCGTATCCGTTTACGAATACGACGGAGGAGTTCCGGGCGGCAGTCCGCGGGTAGCGGCTCTGCGGGTGTCGGGTTTGCCGGGGGGCGCGGTTTTCCTGTAGTGAGGCGGCCATCATGACCCGCAGCGCGACGATCACCCGGACGACCTCGGAAACCGATATCACTCTGACCCTGGACCTCGATGGCACCGGGGATTCGGAGATCGATACCGGGATTGGATTTCTCGACCATATGCTGACCGCCTTGGCGCGGCATGGGTTGTTCGATTTGCAGGTGCGCGCGGTGGGCGACCTGCATATCGACCTGCATCACACGACCGAGGATGTCGGCATCGTGCTGGGCCGGGCGTTCGCGCAGGCGCTGGGGGACAAGCGGGGGATCAGGCGGTTCGCCAGCGCCGTGGTGCCGATGGACGAGGCGTTGGCGGAGGTGGCGATCGATATTTCCGGGCGGCCGTTCCTGGCGTGGTCGGTGACGTTCGCGCACGCCAAGGTGGGCGAGATGGACACCGAGCTGTTCGAGGAGTTTTTCCGCGCGTTCGCCACCAATGCGCTGGTGACGTTGCATGTGGTGCAGCGGGCGGGGACGAATACGCATCACGTGGCGGAGGCGTGCTTCAAGGCGTTGGCGCGCGCGCTGCGGGTGGCGGTGGAGCGGGATCCGCGGATCGGGGATGCGGTTCCGTCGACGAAGGGTTCTCTGTGAGGAGCTGGACGGTCCATCTGCGTGAGCGGGATGCCCCGGTGATGGTGCGGGAGGGGTTTTCCTGGGGGGCGCTGCTGTTCGGGCCGATCTGGCTGGCGGTGCAGTTTGCGTGGATTCCGGCGGTGCTGTGCCTGTGCGTCGAGGTGCTGGTGGGCGTGTTGCCGGGGCCTTGGAGCGGCGTGGGGGGTGTGATCGTGGCCTGGGCGATGGGGGTGTTCGGGCGGGATCTGGTGCGCTGGTCGTTGGAACGGCGGGGGTTTCTGATGGCGCATGTGGTGGCGGCACGGGATGAGGACGCGGCGTTCGCGCGGCTGATGGCGGCGCGGCCCGACCTGGTGAGCCTGGCATGAAGGTGGCTGTGGTTGACTATGGCAGCGGGAATCTCGCTTCGGCGGCGCGCGGGCTGGTGCTGGCGGCGGAGCGGGAGGGGATTGCCGCGGAGGTGGTGATTTCGGCCGATCCGGAGTTTGTCGCGCGGGCCGATCGGGTGGTGTTGCCGGGGCAGGGGGCGTTTGCCGATTGCGCGCGCGGGCTGTCGGCGATCGATGGGTTGCGCGAGGCGGTGATGGCCAATGCGGACGCCGGGCGGCCGTTCCTGGGCATCTGCGTGGGCATGCAGCTGATGGCGGCGCGCGGGCTCGAGCATGCGGTGACGCCGGGGTTTGGCTGGATCCGCGGCGATATCGCCGAGATGGCGCCGCCGGCGGAGCTGCGGCTGCCGCAGATGGGGTGGAACGAGCTGGTGTTCGAGCCGGGGGCGCATGCGCTGCTGGCCGGGTTGCAGCCGGGCGATCACGGGTATTTCGTGCATAGCTACGCGCTCGCCGGCGGCGATGCGCGGGAGATCATCGCGACCACGGAGTATGGCGGCCCGGTGGTCGCCATGGTCGCCGCCGGCAATCGGGCCGGCACGCAGTTTCACGTTGAGAAAAGCCAGGAGGTCGGGCTGCGGATACTCGCCAACTTCCTGCGCTGGGACCCCTGAGCATGGCGACAGACGAACACACGCAGACGGTGGAGCGCATCAGCGCCTTCACCGATGAGGAGCTGGCCGATCTCTGCGAGGCCACCGATGCGGCGATCATCGGCGGCGGCGGGTTCGGCTGGGTGAGCCCGCCGGGGCGGCAGGCGCTGGAGCGATATTTCCGCGGGCTGATGCTGGTGCCCGAGCGCGAGCTGTTCGTGGCGCGGCTCGACGGGCGGATCGTCGGCTCGGCGCAGCTGGTGCGGCCGCCGCGCAACAACGAGGCGCAGGCCTTCGCGGCGCAGCTGATGCACAGCTTCATCGCGCCCTATGCCCGCGGCCACGGGCTCGCGCGGCTGCTGACGCAGCGCATCGAGGATGGCGCGCGGGCGCTGGGCTATCACGTGCTGAACCTCGACGTGCGGGAGACGCAGACGGCGGCGATCCGGCTCTATGAGACCATGGGGTATATCCGCTGGGGTGTGCATCCGGCCTATGCGCGGGTGGGCGGCAAGACGATCCAGGGGGTGTTCTACTTCAAGCATTTGCAGCCGGGCGGGCGGATCACGGGATGAGCGCGCGACGCCTGACGCTGTATCCGGCGATCGATCTGAAGGATGGCGCCTGCGTGCGGCTGCGGCGCGGCGAGATGGCGGACGCGACGGTGTATTCCGACGATCCCGGGGCGCAGGCGAAGGCCTGGCAGGATGCGGGATTCGCCTGGCTGCATGTGGTGGACCTCAACGGGGCGTTTGCCGGGCGCAGCGTGAATGCCGAGGCGGTGGCGGCGATCCTGAAGAACGCCTCGATCCCGGTGCAGCTCGGCGGCGGGATTCGTGACATGGCGGGCGTCGAGCGCTGGCTGCAGGCGGGCGTGCGGCGGGTGATCCTGGGCAGTGCGGCGGCGAAGAATCCGGGGCTGGTGCGCGCGGCGTGCCGGGCGCATCCGGGGCGGGTGGCGGTCGGCATCGATGCGCGGGATGGCTACGTCGCGGTCGAGGGCTGGGCGCAGACGTCGGAGCTGCGGGCGCTGGAACTGGCGCTGCGCTTCGAGGACGCGGGGGTGGCGGCGATCATCTACACCGATATCAGCCGCGACGGCATGCTGGGCGGGCTGAACCTGGAGGCGACGCTGGATATCGCCTGCCAGATCTCGACGCCGGTGATCGCCTCGGGCGGCGTCGGCGGGATCGAGGATCTCGCCGAGCTGAAGCGGCGGGCGGCGGGGGCCGGGGGCGTGATCGACGGGGTGATCGTCGGGCGGGCGCTGTATGACGGGCGGGTGGATCCGGCGGAGGCGCTGCGTTTGCTGGCCGCGTGAGCGGATGACTTCGTAACCTGTCCGTATCTGCCCATGCGATATCGGCATGTCTCACGAACATTGCTTGCGGCGGCGCGCGATTTGGCCGCAATGATGGCGTTCGACTCGATCGTGAGGCTCCGCATTGCTCAAGCTGCGTGTGATTCCGTGCCTGGATGTGAAGGATGGACGCGTCGTCAAGGGCGTGAACTTCGTCTCGCTGCGCGACGCCGGCGATCCGGTCGAGCAGGCGGCGGTGTATGACGCGGCGGGGGCGGACGAGCTGACGTTCCTGGATATCACCGCGAGCCATGAGAACCGCGACACGATCGTGGATGTGGTGTCGCGCACGGCGGCGCGGGTGTTCCTGCCGCTGACGGTCGGCGGGGGGATTCGCACCACGGACGATATGCGCCGGCTGCTGCTGGCGGGGGCGGACAAGTGTTCGCTGAACTCGGCCGCGGTGGCGCGGCCGGAGTTCGTTGGCGAGGCGGCGCTGAAATTCGGCAGCCAGTGCGTGGTCGTCGCGGTTGATGCCAAGCAGGTGGCGCCGGGGCAATGGAGCGTGTTCACCCATGGCGGGCGACGCGATACCGGGATGGACGTGATCGCCTGGTGCAAGGATGTGGTGGCGCGCGGCGCCGGGGAGATCCTGCTGACCAGCATGGATCGTGACGGCACGGGCAAGGGGTTCGATCTCGACCTGCTGCGCCGCGTGTGTGGCGCGGTGCGGGTGCCGGTGATTGCCTCGGGGGGCGTGGGCACGCTGGAGCACTTCGTCGAGGGGGCGAAGGCGGGGGCGACGGGGCTGCTGGCGGCGAGCGTATTTCATTTCGGCACGTTCACCATATCGCAAGTGAAAATGGCGTTGCATGACGCCGGACTGCCGGTGCGCCTGCCGCGCGCCGGCCAGCAGGCGGCTTAGGGGAAAGACTGTGGCGAAGGCGGAGAAGAAGACCAAGAAAGCGGCGGTGAAGAAGGCGGGGCCCAAGAAGGCGGCCGCGAAGAAAGCCGACGTGAAGAAGGCCGCGGTGAAAAAGACCGCAGTGAAAAAGGTTGGGGCGAAGAAACGCGCCCTGGTGACGACCGCCGCCGAGGCGCCGCCGGTGCGGCCGGTGCCGCCGATGGCGCTCGGGGGCACCTCGGCGGTGCTCGACCGGCTGTGGGGCGTGGTGCAGGCCAGGCGCAACGCGGACCCGACGGTGAGCCACTCGGCGCGGCTGCTCGCGCGCGGCACCGCCAAGGTGGCGCAGAAATTCGGCGAAGAGGCGGTCGAGTGCCTGATCGAGGCGACGCTGCGCAATCCCGATGGCGTGGTCGCGGAAAGCGCCGACGTGCTCTACCACCTCATGGTGCTGTGGGTGGACGCCGGCGTGCGGCCGGAACAGGTGTGGGCGGAATTGAAACGCCGCGAAGGCGTGTCGGGCATCGCGGAGAAAGCGTCGCGGGCGCGGAACCTGCCGATGCAGTTTGGGCTTAAGACGAGCAAGATTCCGTAAGGGAAGCAAGCAAGGCTCCGCCGGCAAAGGGCCTGGAGGCCCTTTGATCCCCATCCGCTCTCTTGGCTGTGGATAGGACCTTCGGTCGCGATCCCGCGCTCTCGGAGCGGAGAGGGGCGAAGCCCGTCAATCGATACGACTGCGGACGGGTTTGTGTGGGTCGCTGGGGTGATTGCCTGCGGCGCGAAGGACGGCGTTGGCAGCTGAAGAACGACGATCCAGCCGCGTTCGGCAATGGGTTCCAAGGGCCCCTCGGCCCTTGGCCGGCGGAGCCCTTTTGCTTCCCAATGATCAGAAGAAGTTGGTCGACGCGCTGAGGCCGGTGAAGTTCTTGAAGGTGATCTGGGTGCCGTCGGAGAGGCCGATGGTTTCGGAGCCGGCGGTGATGGTGGCGTGGTTGGTGATGGCGTTGGCGGCTTCGCCGGTGGGGAAGCCGTTGAGCTGGAGGAAGTCGAAGCCGGACTTGAAGTTGTCGATTTCGATCGTGTTGGCGTTGCCGTGCGTGAGGTAGTAGCCGTCGATGCCGAAGCCGCTTTGGATGGTGACGGCGCCGGTGCCGAGCTTGACGTTGTTGACGCCGTTGCCGGTGAGGATGAATTCGGGGCCGGTGCCGCCGATGATGTTGTTGGTGCCGGTGTTGTTGGCGGTGGAGATGGTTTCGGCGCCGGTGCCGGCCTGGATGACGTCGCCGGCGCCGGTGCCGGCGGTGAGGGTATCGCCGTTGCCGCCGCCGTAGATGACGGATTGGCCGGAGCCGCCGGTGATGGAGTTGTGGCCGAGCGGGCCGCCGACGTAGAGGCCGTTGCCAGCGCCGCCGGTGACGGTCAGCGCGCTGCCGGGGGCGAAGGCGGCGATGGTGGCGGAGCCGGCGCCGCCGATGAAGGTGGTGGGGTCGTTGGCCAGGACGACGACGCCGCCGGAGCCGCCCTTGATGGTGGCGGTGCCGCTGGCGCTGCCAAGGATGGTGGAGGTGCCGGAGCCGCCGGTGAAGTTCAGCGCGCCGGAGCCGGCGAAGACGAAACTGTTGCCGGCGGTGGCGTTGACGGTGGCGGCGCCGGAGTTGCCGATGACGGTGTCGGCGCCGGTCGAATTCACCACGTCGGCGTTGGAGCCGAGCCAGATCTGGGTGCCGCCCTGGCCGTTGATGGTGCTGTGGCCGACGGTGCTGACGACGGTGGCGTGGCCGGAGCCGCCGTTGAAGACGGTGTTGCCGGGGCCGAAGAAGGCGGTGGGGTTGTTGCTGCCCGCGGTGATGGTGGCGTTGCCGATGTCGCCGGCGGCGATGAGGTCGGTGCCGTTGGAGAAGATGAGGTCGTTGCCGGAGCCGGTGAGGATCTGGTTGTTGCCGGTGCCGCCATCGACGGTGTCGTTGGCTTCGAGGGCGACGATGGTGTCGTTGCCGGAGCCGGCGATGATGTCCTGGGCGCCGTTGGGGATGCCGGCGGAGGGGTCGGCGTGGAGCACGCTGATGAGGTTGTCGCCGCCGCCGGCGATGACGGTGCCGGAGCCGAAGCTGCCGTTGAAGGACAGGCCGCCGGAGCCGGAGATGACGAGCTGGCCGTTGGTGACGCCGCCGAAGACGGTGGAGTTGGAGGCGGCCGCGTTGACCACCGAGGTGTAGCCGGTGGGGATGACGAAGAGCTGGCCGCCCTGGGTGAGCAGGATCTGGCCGGTCTGGCCGGTGGGCACGCTGGGGGGCGCGGCGCCCGGGGCCTGCTGGAAGGAGACGGCGGTGTTGTTCTGGATCGCCGCGTTGATCGGGTTGAGCAGCCCCTGGGCGAGGGCGAGGTCGGCGCCATCGAAGGCGAGGGTGGGGATGATGCGGCCGCCGGAGGCGGCGACCGTGGCGGCGCCGGCCGCGGGGGCGGCGACGCCGGTGATGAGGGTGTGGCCGAGGCCGTCGGGGGTGACGAAGAAGGAGGCGTTGGCGGCGCTCAGGCTGGGGTCGACGTTCAGCGTGGCGGTGCCGCCGCCCTGGAGGGCGAAGCTGATCTGGTGGGCGCCGGAGATGCCGGGCGCGGTGTTGGCGGCGGCGACGAGGCCGGTGAGCTCGATGGTGTCGCCGATGCCCATGGCGCCGATGGTGTTGGTGGGCGCGGTGGCGCCGCCGAAGAGGGCGAGGCCGGTGCCGTTGAAGGCGAGGTTGGCGGCGAAGGTGCCGGTGGTGGCATCGAGCGTGCCGCCGCCGGAGCCGATGCCGCCGCCGATGGTGACGGTGCCGCCGCTGAGCGTGGCGCCGGCGGCGAGCTTGAGCTGGGCGCCCTGGCCGGTGAGGGCGATGGGGAGGTTGCTGGCGCTGAAGCCGGCGGCGAGGGAGAGGGTGCCGTTGGCGGCGACCGAGATGGCGCCGGTGCCGGGTTTGCTGCCGGTGTCGAGCTCGAGGGTGGCGCCGCCGGAGACTGTGGTGCCGCCGGTGTAGGTGTTGCTGGCGAGCATCTGCACGCGGCCGCCGCCGGTGATGCTGACCGAGCCGGCGCCGCCGGTGCCGGCCTGGTCGGCGATGGGGTCGACGAGGAGGAGGGTTTTGCCGGGCGCGGGGTTGAAGGTGGCGGTCTGGGTGCCCTGGAGGAAGATGCCGGCGCCCAGGGCGAGGCCGGCGGTGCCGCCGCCGGCGGCGGGGCCGGCGGCGACGAGGTTCGCCGCCACGGTGCCGTCGCCGAAGATCAGGCTGCCGCCCTGGGCGACGAAGATGGCGCCGCCGGCGCCGAG
>Ga0164296_1000781_pt1 | contig 36410 bp, 28 predicted proteins | sample GEODES057metaG_FD_113533 | JGI IMG/M metagenome (GOLD analysis project Ga0164296, IMG submission 113533) | Dystrophic lake water microbial communities from Trout Bog Lake, Wisconsin, USA - GEODES057 metaG | ecosystem: Environmental > Aquatic > Freshwater > Lake | place: USA: Trout Bog Lake...
AAGGAGAGAAAGGTGATAAAGGAATTCAAGGAGAGAAAGGAGAGAAAGGTGATAAAGGAATAGAAGGTATTATTGGACCTACTGGACCTACTGGACCTACTGGACCTACTGGACAACGTGGTTTAGATGGGGACCGTTTTGCATGTAAAACACAAAATGCAACAAATATAAAACCTACAACAAATTGCATAATAGCTTTAACTATAGAAACAGGTTTAGCCTACATAAGTGGCAACTCTATTATTGTATCAGAAGTTGCAAAAACATTAGATGGTGAATTAAATACATTTGAAGGGACAGTACAATATTATAATAAAGAAAGTGGACAACTTATTATTAAAAATATTGTAAATATACATGGAGATTTTGATAATGACGAATTAACATATTATCATATTAATTTAGATGGTGTAGATGGTGCACCTGGAGAAATAGGACCTACTGGACCATCTGGAGAAATAGGACCTACTGGACCATCTGGAGAAATAGGACCTACTGGACCAATTAACTTTTCAAAAACAGTAGAATCTTTGAATTTAATAGATAATACATTAATTATACCAGAACAAACATTTCCAATTACATATTATTATATGAAATTCAATAATGGTGATGAATTAAGGAACCTTCAAAGTAATTTAAAAAATAACGAAACAGCAAATATTGTAATAGAATTATGTGATTTATCCTTTTGTGAAATTTCAAGTGCTACTATTTCAAGCATGTTTGATGAAAAAACAATTTGTAATTTTAAAACAAATATAATATTAAATAAAGATGATTCTTTTGTTATTTTGAAAATTTATAATATTAATAATTTAAATATAATTGAATGTGTTTCATTTTACAAAAATAATTATAAATAAATTCACTGAAATGTGTGGTTTACACATACAACATTCCCAAATTCCTGGAATAATCTTGTTCTTCCTTTCTCTTTTTCACCTCCTCTATTTTAAGAAAATTCTCAAATCCTTTCTCTAAATCCTTTTTCATTAACTTTTTCTTATCATCTTCAGATTTACAAAATACTCTTCTGCTATGTGCAATTTTTACCTTTGATAATAATGTCTCAATATCTCTTCCATAAAACTTAAAATATACTGCATTCTTTTCAAACCATTTATCATTTATGGATTCATCTATTTTCCAATCTATTCCTGCAACTTTTTTCAAGAAAATATCATATAATTCCTTACCATTATATTGACCAGTTTTGAATCGCCATGTAAATCTAGATTCTAATCCTTGATTATACGCAAAAAAACAATCTTTTAACTCAGATTCATAACCTGCAATAATAACCATCAATTTATCTTTATGATTACTCAATGCTTCACACAAAGTATCTATACACTCTTTTGAAAATGAATCTCTCTTCTCTGCATTTCCAAGAGAATAAGCTTCATCAATAAAAAGAACTCCTCCTAAAGATTCATTTATTGCATCATTAGTTTTTGCTGCTGTTTGTCCAAGGTATCCCGCAACCAAATCTGTTCGTGTTACCTTTTTAAATGTACCTTTCTTTAAAATATCTAGCTTACTAAATATTTTACCAATTATTTTTGCTACTTCCGTTTTACCTGTTCCAGGTGGTCCATAAATTACAGTGTGCATGAAATCACCACTAAATGAATTATTTGATGTTTTATGTAAATCTTGTATAAAATAAAGAATTTGATCCAAAATATTTTCCTTCAAATCTTTCATTCCAACCATATTATTTAATTTCTCCAAATGTGGCTGAATATTATACAGAGCATTCATATTAATATTATATTCTTTATTATCATCATATGGATTATCTTTTATAAGTTTCAATAAATCATCAATATTATTTATTTCTGCAGTTATATTTACTCTCTCTTTAATCTTTTGTGAAATTTGTTGTTCTAAATTTGCATTTGGTTTGATTATGAATTCTCTTTGATTTTTTAAAGCACTAAATAAACGTTTCTTATAAAGTTGGTTCATTAATTGATATGAACCATATAAATTCGGGTCAAATTTATCTGCTTTATATTTCAAAATATCCTTATAATTCCATCCATTAAATAATGAAAAATTCTCAAAGTTCTCGTTTGTTTTATTTAAGAATTTATCTAATTCTTCTTTATTACTACAACAAGTTTCATCCTTTGTTTTTATTGTTTTTATTTCTGTTTTTGTCTTTGGTGTAACTTGTCTCTCTTCCTCATTACATTTTTTATTATTTTCATCAAGTAAATCAATGACTTCTCTCATTAATGTATTTGAATATACCTTTATTTTTATATCTTATTCATAATCATTCTATTTTACAAAAGCAATCCAAAATTAGTGAAATGCACACTATCTTATTTATTTTTATAATGTATATTTGAAAACAATTTAAAAATAAATTGAAATATAAAATATCTAAATGATTCAGTCACATATCCCTACATCAGAGTATAAAAGCACTATGAAAGCTTCCTCGTTCGAAAATACTAATGATGCCATTGAAGATATGTTTGACGCTCATAAAGATCAATATATTGAAACTCCCTGGACTATTATTAATTCTTATTTCAAAGGGACACATTTAGATAAACTAGTCAGACATCAATTAGAATCTTATAATAATTTTGTTAATTACCAAATTATTAAAACTATTGATATGTTTAATCCAGTAAATATTGCTTCTGAGCAGGATTATGATCCAAAATCTGGAAAATATGCTTTAGAAATATCTATTACTTTTGAGAATTTTCATATGTACCGACCACAAATTCATGAAAATAATGGTGCAACTAGTCTCATGTTTCCTCAAGTAGCACGACTACGCAATTTCACTTATGCATCCTCAATGACAGTTGATATTAATATAAAGTTTCTTGTTAGAACTGGAGAAAACTTAGAAAATACTCAGACATTTTATAAAACTCTACCAAAGATTCATATTGGAAAAATGCCAATTATGTTGAAATCCAATATTTGTGTCTTAACTCAATACAAACATGTTGAAAATGTACACACTGGAGAGTGCAAACATGATGCTGGTGGATATTTCATCATTAATGGTTCTGAAAAAACTGTTCTTGGACAGGAACGCGCTGCAGAAAACCGTGTTTATTGTTTTAATATTTCAAAGAACAATACAAAATATAATTGGAGTGCCGAAATAAAATCTGTACCTGATTTCAAATGCATTTCTCCAAAGCAAATCAATCTTTATTTATCTTCTAAAAATAACGGATTCGGATTTCCTATTTATGTTCAATTGCCGCGTTTGAAACAGCCAATCCCGCTTTTCATTGTGTTTCGTGCATTAGGCATTATTTCTGACCAAGAAATTTGCCAGAAAATCTTGCTCAATATTGAAGCAAGTAAAGAGAAAGAAGTCTTACAAGGATTACAAGCCTCTGTAATTGATGCAAATACACATCTAACACAAGAGGAATGCATCAGATATATTACAACATTTGCAATGTATACTCCGATTAATATGGACAAGGAGACCGGTGCAAAGAAGAAGCACGAATTTACACTAGATATTTTAAACAGTGATTTATTTCCTCATTGCAGCACACCTCTTCAGAAAGTAATGTTTCTCGGATATATGGTATATCGTTTGTTAGAGGCAAGTTTTGAATGGGTTAATACCGATGACCGCGATTCTTACATTAATAAACGTATTGATTTAACTGGTACTTTGCTAAATAATTTATTTCGCAATTATTTCAATAAATTGGTGAAAGATATGGAGAAGCAAATTATAAAGGAAATTAATACAGGATCATGGAAATCTACTGATGATTATTTGAGGATTATAAACGAGACAAATATTTACAAAATTATTAAATCTACTACTATTGAAAATGGAATCAAACGCGCTTTATCTACTGGTGATTTCGGAATTAAACATGTTAGTAGTAATAAAGTAGGTGTTGCGCAAGTTCTGAATCGTTTAACTTATGTTGCAAGTTTGAGTCATTCTAGGCGAATTTCCACCCCCACAGATAAAAGTGGTAAACTTATTCCACCTAGAAAGTTGCACAATACAACATGGGGATTCTTATGTCCAGCGGAATGTTTTGACCCTGAAACTCAAATTTTAATGTGGGATGGTTCGGTTAAACTTGCCAAAAATATAATAGTTGGTGACGAACTTATTGATGATAATGGAAAAATGACTAAAGTTCGTAGTACTTGTGCTGGATTTAAGAATATGTATGATGTTATTCCTGATAAGGATAATTTTATGCAACATCGCGTTACCGATAATCATATTCTTAGTCTTCGCATTAGACAACACAAAAATATTTTGAATTGTAATCGTAAAGATAGAAAATATAAATATTCTGTAAAATTTCTGAATAGAGAAACCAATAAAATCCAAGAAAGATATTTCACTTCTTTAAAAGAAGCAGAGGAATTTGTTAATAGTTTTGATGACGATGATACACTGGATATTACAATTGAGAATTATTTAAAACTAAACAAAACTACAAAGAACCATTTGGTTTTATTCAAAGTAGAAGGAATCCACTGGACCAAGAAAGAAGTTGAAATGGACCCTTATTTGCTTGGTATGTGGTTAGGAGATGGTCTTAGTGACGGATCAGGATTTACATTAAATTACAAAACAGACCATGAGACACTAGCCTACTGGGAAAAATGGGCAGAAGAAAATGGAGCAATAATTACAAAAGATGAAAGATATAGTTTCTCAGTTGTATCTAAGAAAAATAAAGATGCTGCTGCTGCTGAATTATGCAGTTTTGTAGAAGAAGCTCCACTAAAAAAATATCTTTGTAAATATAATCTTCTGAAGAACAAGCATATTCCGAATGAGTATCTTACAAATGATAGAGACACAAGATTGAAGGTTTTGGCAGGATTAATAGATACTGATGGTTCAGTTAGGGCAGAAGGCCGTGAAATTCGCATTTGTCAAGGACCTGCTAATTATAGAATAATTGAAGATGCTCATAAATTGGCAATGTCTCTGGGATTTTCGTGTGGTGTTAAAGAAGGAAGAAGTCAATGGAATGACGAGAAAAGTGGAGAAAAAAAGTTTAGTACCTATAAAGAACTAACAATTACAGGACATAGAATCTGTGAAATCCCAACACTTCTTCCACGAAAGAAATTAACGAGTATAGAGAACAAAACACAGCTTTTAAGAAGCAAATCATTTATGTCCAGTAAATTTAGCTTGGTAGAAAGTGGAATTGGACCTTATGTTGGATGGCAACTACACGATAAACGCGGTAGATTTTGCTTTAAAGATGGTCTCATAGTACATAATACACCTGAAGGTGCTTCAATTGGTGTGGTAAAAAATCTGAGTTATATGTCACATGTGACCATAAGTTCCAATTCAATGCCAATTTATGAATATGTGATGCCAAATATTTTGGATATTGCCAGTTTAAAAACCGAGGAATTATATGGAAAAACAAAAATATTTATTAATGGTGCATGGGTTGGTATCAGCAATGATCCTTTAAGTTTATACAACATGTTGAAAGAAAAGAAATATCGTGGGATTATAAATATTTATTGTTCTATTGTATTTGATTATAAGAGAAATGAAATAAGAATTTGTAATGATGCTGGTCGTATTACGCGTCCTTTATTAAGAGTTCGTGATAATAATATACTTTTGAAAAAATCTCTTGTTAATGATCTAGAAAAGGGCAATTTAGTTTGGGATGATTTATTAACTAATTCTAAAATTAATGAATCTATTATTGAATATATTGACCCAGAAGAGCAAAGTTGGTCATTGATTGCAATAAAACCAAGTGATATGATTCCTAAGCATAACATTGCCGAAATTTACAGATATACACATTGTGAAATTCATCCTAGTACTATGTTTGGAATATTGGCATCATGTATTCCATTTCCAGAGCATAATCAATCACCAAGAAATACGTATCAAACAGCACAGGCAAAACAAGCAATGGGAGTTTATGCTACAAATTATGCAGAGCGAATGGATAAGACAGCTTATGTGTTAAATTATCCTGCGAGACCAATGGTAGATACTCGTGTAATGGATATGATTCATATAAATAAGATACCATCTGGATGTAATGTTGTTGTAGCAATTATGACACATACTGGATATAACCAAGAGGATTCATTGCTTTTCAATAAAGGTTCTATTGATCGTGGATTATTTCAAACAACTATTTATCATACAGAAAAAGACGAGGATAAACAAAAAATTAACGGAGATGAAGAAATTCGTTGTAAACCAGATGCATCTAAAACAAAAGGAATGAAATTTGCGAATTATAATAAAGTAAATAGTAAGGGACTCATTCCTGAGAACACACTAGTAGAAAATCGCGATGTAATTATTTCTAAAGTTGTTCCGATTAGAGAAAATAGGAATGACCATACTAAAGTAATTAAGTATGAAGACCAAAGCAGAATTTACAGAACAGAAGAAGATACATATATTGATAAGAATTATATTGACAGAAATGGAGATGGTTATAACTTTGCAAAAGTACGATTGCGTGCTGTTAGAAAGCCTGTGATTGGTGACAAGTTTTCATCAAGAAGTGGACAAAAAGGTACGATTGGTAATATTATTCCAGAAGAGAATATGCCTTTTACTAGTACAGGATTGCGACCTGACTTGATGTTGAATCCTCATGCAATCCCTTCACGTATGACAATTGCACAACTAAAAGAGACGTTAATGGGGAAAGTTTTGATAGAACTGGGTTTATTTGGAGATGGTACAAGTTTTGGAGAACTTGATATTAATGTTGTGAGAGATGAATTGATAAAATTAGGGTTTCAAAGTTCAGGTAATGAAGTTTTATATAATGGACTTACAGGTGAACAAATAGAATGTGATATCTTTATTGGTCCAGTGTTTTATCAAAGGTTGAAACATATGGTGATTGATAAGGAACATAGCCGTTCCATTGGACCCATGGTAAATTTGACAAGACAACCAGCAGAAGGTCGTAGTAGAGATGGAGGGCTTAGATTTGGTGAGATGGAAAGGGATAGTATGATATCACACGGAGCTGCACGTTTTACTAGAGGTCGTATATACGACGCATCAGATAAATATCAAGTATATACTTGTAAAAAGTGTGGACTAGTGGCAGCATATAATGATAAAGTACATATACACAGATGCAGAACTTGTGATAATCGTACAGATTTTGCTTATGTAGAAATTCCTTATGCTTGTAAGCTGTTGTTCCAAGAATTAATAACTATGAATATTGCACCCAGAGTTATTACAGAAAATTAAAAATTAAATAGATTTTATTTATTACACCAACCAATTTTAAGATATTTTTAAGATATTTTTAAGACATATCATGAAATTTATTGCATATTTATCCAACTACATATTTTCCATTTCCCCTTATTAAAGATATTTTAGTTAATCAAGTACGCTCACAAAATAATATTTTTACCTTTAAAATGACCTTGCAAAATAAGTAATTATTTATACTATTATAAATAATTGATTTTTAGAAATGATTTTCTATAGCTTTTATATATATGACATCAATCGGTTATACTAATCTTTATGGCTCAGTGGGTCCAACATTAAGGATAAATGGACTTGGACCTCGTTTTATAGCACAATATGGTACTCAGTTTTCTTTAGGTAGAGGTATTCCTGGTTTTATCCCACAAAGACTTGTAGATAATGATTATGGTTATGAGGATTATATGCATGACCGCGACATTGTTGTTGAAGGTTGGAATACAAATTACAGAAGAGAGATAAATGCTCTTTCTGGTAAGCCTGCGAGGGCCATTACTCCTTTTCGTGCAGTAACTAATTCAGGCGATTTGTTAAGTCGTAAGTATTATACTTGTGGCGGTCCTTGCCAGACATTTCAGAGCAGACCAGGTATGTTTGGTTTAAAGCAAAGATTTGGCGCTATTATGTTTAAATGTGATGGAACAAATGTAGCACCAGCTGCATGTAATACAAGATACGTATATGATAGTTCTGATTATGCAAGATATTTAAAGCAACGCTCTATCAACCAAACATATAATAACTTATCAAACGGTGGAAACGATTCTAATGCTGGTCAAGTTGCATGGCGTGCTATTCGCAGATATTAAATATGCAAAGGTATAAAACAAAAACAAATTATATATTATTTGTTCAATAATAAAATAATAATATATAATAAATGACCACAATAGCTTATCATCAATATACTAATATTCCATATTCAGGCGGTTCGTATAACTCTTATCCAATTCCTGGTCCAATGAGTACAAATAAAACACCTGGAGGGATTCGTTATAACCATACTTTAGGTGTATTACCAGGTGTTCATCCAAATCCTCCACAATTTTCACCAGCTGATGGAGCAAGTGAATTTTCCAATTCAAGGCGTTATTATTGGCGTACTGCTCAAAGTGTAAATGCCCAAGCAGCAGCTACAGTTTTAGCAAAAGCATCAAGACCAACTAATTATACAGCTTATACAAGTCAAAGACAATATCCAGTTTCAACTCATATGAATTATATTGCGCCGAAGGAATCATCTCAAAGAACTGAAATGTTGAAGGCCAAAGCAGTAGGTAAAAGTTCATATAAAATTGGACTTCCAACAAATGCACCACTTTCATACAAAAATTATAATAAAAATGATGTTAAAACTGCACTTAAATTTGCAAGATCTGGAGGATGTGTTGCACCTGCAAAGAAGGGGTCTATTTATAATACTACTTTATGCAATGGTCGTGTATGTGCATGGGGAGCTCAAGTAAGTTCAACTTATTCGTAAAATTATTCAAAATCTGTAGAATCTCTATTGACATTTTTAAAAATATTTGCATATTCATTATTATTGACTAAACGTTTAGAAACAACAAGAACATCATCTGCATTTTTGAAATTATTTTCATTAATAGTTTTAATTAATAAGTTAACATAAGAATGTGTCCTTTTTCCAAAATTATATTTTAACTTAACCCATTTATCTCGCAATTGTTTAGATGATAAATATGATAAAAATGTACCAACCCATACATGATTCTTTGTAAGAGTTAAATTTTCAGTTAATATCCTATCTTCTATTGCTTGAAATATTTTATTAGCAATAAAGTTTATTGTAATTTGATTATCACCTTTTTGATTATTATATTGATGAGATTGCTGTTCATCATTTAAAAATTTAAATTTAAGTGAATTTATAAAATTTGGACATTTTTCATAATTATCTGACATTTCTTTATTAATATTAATAAATCCTCTATCTATCATATTTAAGGTAGATTCATTTACTGCTTGATTATATTGAGTATTTAATTGAAAATATAATAATAAAACACTTGTTATAGTCAATAAACCAGTAAGAACATTTATTTTATTAATAAACTCATTACTAAATAAATATCCTTTATAAAAAATTGACCCAATTGTTAAAGAAATAAAAATAAATTGTACAATTAATATTATGTACATAAGAAAAATAAGGTCCATATATTATAATTATATAAATAAAATATTATTTATTAATATTATAAAATGAATAATTATTTAATAGAATTTTTAGGAACATTGTTTTTATCTTTTGTTATTTTTGCTACAGGTAATTATTTAGCAATTGGTGCTGCTTTAGCAGTTTCTGTTTTACTTGTTGGTCCAATTAGCAGTGCTGCGTTTAACCCTGCTATTACACTTGCTTTATTGGCTGCTGGTAAAATAGCAACAAATGATGTTATTCCTTATATTGTTGCTCAAATTGCTGGAGGTTTAGCAGGTTTTGAATTAGTCAAAATGTTTATGAAAAAATAAATATCAAAATGTTTATTAAAATTTATATTTTCTGTATTTATGTTATACAATGGATAATTATGGAGCAGGAGCAGGAGCAGGAGCAACAGAAAATATGTATAATGAACAAGAACTAGGAATGGGACCATCAACATCAACATTTTCAGCACCATCAGCAGCACCATATGTAGCACCAGCAGCAGCACCATATGCAGCACCACCAGCAGCAGCACCATCATATTCATCTGACGCATCTAAAAATGTTTGTCCTCCTGGTACAATACCTGGAGATTTATGGGGATGTAAACCATCAAATAATTGTCCAGATGGAAGTGCTAAACCTTGGCATGGAATTTGTCCAAAATCATGTAATTATGATGAAGAAAAAACCTTTTATGGCTCTTGTAAAAAGAAAGGTTCATTTTTTGGTGGCAAAAAATCAGGAACAAAAAAACAAAATAGAAGAATGTATGGAGGAAGTGTTGCAATTCCTTATAGTCCAAATGTTTGGACAGAACCAGGACAGTATCCTTCTGCTGTTGGAGGTAGAAGAAGAAAGTATTCAAAAACTGCGCAAAAGCATAAAAAACATAGAAAAACCAATACAAAACATAAGAAAAATAAGAAACATAAGAAACATAGTAAAATTACACGTAAACATAGAAGAAAATAAATAAAAATATATATAATTTTTCAATAATATAAAATTACATATATTTTACATACTTTTTATTTGCCCTGTTTTTTTTCAATTATTTTATATAAAATATAAATACCTAAAAAACTTAAAGAAGCAAAATATAATTGAACAATTGGGTCATCAGGCATTGTTAATTCTGTATAATTTAAAGAATCCTTTTTATCATTTTGAAATGTTTCTCTACAAACTTGTCCAGTAACAGGATTTCTTCTATTATTAAAATTACAAGCATTAATATTAGTAATATCTGCTAATGCAACAAATTGTGTTTGATTTCTTACTACATTATTGTTATCAATTGTTTGCATAGTAATAGGTTGACAATCGGGTTTTGAACCAGCCATAAATGATCCCATAATAGCAAATGGATTTAAAACATTTAAATCACTCATAACACCAGGTATTAAACCTCTTAAACTTGAAAAATTAACACCCATTCCAGAACTAATAAATGGAATATTTCCATCAGGAACATTATTAATATAAATATAACGTTCGGCATCTTTTTTAGTATTTATATCTACACATTTACCTCCAGTTTGCAAGAAAAATTTATTTCCTAAAGGTCGCCCTGTTTTGGATGCATCACCTCCGCCACTTGCAACTAATTCTACATATCCAATGAGACCATTAACATTTCTAGTCATTTGTCTGATACTTCCTGAATCATTCATACCCATTTCAGAAGGCATTTTAATATTTTGCCAATAAGGATATGTAGGACCTAATAATCTTTCTTGAAGACTAGTTGGATTTTTTGCAGCATCTGTGAATATATTTGACATTTATATATATAAATAAATTTTTATATTATAAGTAATTTACTATATTTTACAATCTAAAGATAAGTAGTTAAACTATTTTTATCTTCTTTTATGTCATCTTCCATTGTAGCCTCACCATCTGCACCTGTTAACATACTTGTTTTGTCAGAAAAAGAATTAACAGCTTCAGCATTTTGTTCATTTAAACCCATAATTTGTTCATTTATTATTTTAATATCTTCCTCTAAGGAGTTTATTCTATTTTTCATATCAGGAATTTGATCAACTTCTTTTTTAAGAACCTCAATATTCCCAGCATTTTGTTTTCCTAATATAAGTGGGTCGTCGGGATAATCTTTATATGTTCCTGCAGAATTTTCTAGACCTTCTCTCTTACAAGAATTTAAAAATTGATATAATAAAAAAGAAAAGAAAAATAAAATTAAAAGGTTTACTAACATAATATAATATATTACATTATTTTTATTATTTTGTGTTTTCTTATTTTGTGTTTTCAAAAACTTTTTCTTTATTGTTTCTTTTATTTATTTCTTTTCTTTTTATATTTATATAATGTCTTCAGCAGTTTATCCTCTTGGAATGGAAACATATAATAATAGATTACCAACAGGCGGTTATCAAACTTGGAAAGGAACAGGAAGCCATTCATTTCCAGTTGCAGTAACTGCAGGTAATATTCGTCCACTTACAAATAAGGACCCTACAAATATTGCTCCTGCACCTTTTGGTAAGCCTCGTCCAATTAAGCTTTATCGTAAAGGAACAACTACTCCAGTACCTCTTATTGTTCAAGATTCAGCTAATCCAAATAATTATATTACTTTAAATACTAATCGTGCAGTAAAATCTTCTACATCATCTTCACTCATTGATCAAACAATGTGGAGACCAGGTCAATTCTCAGTAAAACAGAATCCTCCTACTGAAATAAATGAAGAAATACAATCAACTATTGATTGTAAAACATGTGATGGCATTGGATTAGTAACAAGTTTTAAACCGCAAAGATATTTGACAAATAATCCAGAACAAGTTAGTACAAATTATCCTGGAAGTATTCCAGGTATAGCAACAATTTGTTGTAATCCAGAGAGAAAGGCTCGTAGAATGTGCCTACCAACAAGTACAAATATTAGTAAAAATTATTTTCAAACTTTGCAACAATATCGTCAAAATAGATGTCAAACTTATGATCAGCGTGTATTTAATTTTAAAACAGGATTAGATAATGCGATTGATGCATTTGATTTAGAAAATAATCCATTAATTAGTCCTTGTCAACTTAAAAATGCTAAACCAGGTGACCCAATTGCTAGCTTAAATATGTATGTAGCGAATTGTTATCCTAGTATTGATTACTCAACAAGTTCACAAGCATATATTGTTTTACAAGCATTTCAATATATTAATGCTGCTGGTCTTTTGAGTCCTCAAGATGTAGCAAATTTTAACACTCTTAAAATAAAAACAATAAATGATTTCAATGCCTTTCTCTCTTCACTTGCTTCTGGAAAGACAGTTGAAGCAGTTGCAATCTTTGCTCGTGTGCTTTCAAATCCATATTTGGGTATGCGTTTATCTGGACCAAATAATCCTCGTGGTTGTAAATTGGTTGTTTATAAACCAAGTAACCCACAATTTGCAAATCAAGGAGGTGTTATGGCTAGTGCAAGAACATTAAAACTTGCAGTATCCACTATTGAAAAAAATATTTGCGGTTCAACAAATGGTGTTCAAAATAATACAAATATTGATTATTTAATGAATGCTGGTGGAAATCCAGATAATACATCTATTTACAAGGCAAAAGTGCCACCATGCAATGCAGCTTATTATGCAAAAGATGGTAATCCAAAAACATGCAATTCTTTTAAAAATTCATTAGATTATCAGAATAAAATGATTTCTCTTTTAGGTATTACATCGGCTGGACCAAGACCAGCTACAAATGGTGTTAGTACTGATTGGAGTGGTTAAATATAAATATAAAAAATGCATTATTCAATTTTTTCAATTTTTTCAATTTTTTCAATTATTTCATTAAGAATATTGAGTAATGAATCATCATCAAAATTATATTCATCATTTATCTTCTCTAGATTTTGAAGAGGATTTAAAAATATATTTTGTAAAATTAAATTTTCCTCTAAATGAGGTTGCAAAAAAATATTCACCTTATCTGTAAATTTATTATAAGGAATTTTAAATTTTTCACACATTTGAATGCATTTTTGAATATTTATTTTCTTTAATGTCTCTATTTTTTCATCTTTATTTTTATTTTTAATAATATTTATTACATTATCAATTGCCTCTAATTGTTGTTGACCAATAATTGCATTTGCCTCCTCTATTTTATTCAAAAAATAATAAGGTAAATCTTCTTCTATTAATGAACTTAATAAAAGATTAGGTTCCCTTATTAATATTTTCTTTAAGTTCTCAATATATATATTATTTTCATAAAAAGAAGATTCAAAAATTTTACAAACAATAAATTTTTCATTTGAAAAAATATTGGAAGTGTTTGGTTTTATTATGTAAACTTTTTCAAAGAGAGAAGTTAATAAGAAAATAATATCTAATATAACTTTATGAAAAATATTTCCAATTTTAATAATTGTTATACCATCCCTGCTTTGATAAATAAAAATATTTAGTAATGTTGAAATAATTTTCTGCAAATATGATTGTGTCAAAGTATCATCTTTATAAATTTCAAGGTTAATATCAAAATACATAAAATCAACATTATGTACATAACTTGTTTGTATGTTATTCAAACAACTTGATAAATCCATAGTTAAATGAATATCATGCATTTCTTCTCTCATCATATCCATACATTCTATGGTTGACTCTGGACAAGAACTAAAATGCATTGTTGTAATATTTTTTTTTGAAAAAGAATCAAATAAATTGAATATATGTGAAAGTTCCATTAAAATATAAAAAGAGTGAGAAGGCGGTTTCAATTTACTAACCGAAATTTTATAACTTGGAACTTTTGAAAAAAGAAATTCATAAGGATTTATCATTTTAAGGAAATCATTATTTAATGATTCCACTTCGTTTAATTGTTTATTCAAATAATGAAATAAACTATGTGATATATAATAATTATTATTTATATTATTGTTCAATTTTATATGTGATGTAATGTGTAAAATATTATTTTTTTTAGGTAATATGTAATAACTCATTATATTGAGGTTATTATATATATTGTTGATTGTTTAAGCAATTATTTCTTTATATTTTCCAAATAATAAATAAATATATAATATATAATATAATAAAATGTCCAAAAAAGTTTTTTCAACATATGGTGGAAAAAGTACAGTTGTTGGTCTAACAACTAAAGTATGCTGTAGTAATAAACCTAATAATATACCAAATCCTCCAAATCCTCCAAATCCTCCTCCTATTCCTCCTACTCCTAATAATATTTTATTAGCCCAACAATATCTTATTGAAAGAAATGCAGCAAGTCAAGCAAACTTTTCAGGTTATGTTTTTGGAAATGCATATACAAATGAAGAATATTTCATTGGTGAAGGTATTGGACAAAAATATGATCAAAATGGTAATTTAGTAAATAATGTTATTAATAAAAATATGATATGGAGATGGGCATCAATGACAAAATTATTGGGAATGATTATGTTTTGTAAAGCAGTAGAAGATGGATTAATCAATTCCTTAGATGACCCGGTATCAGATTATATACCTGAATTTTCTAACATAAATACATATATTTCTGGCTCATCATTAACATCGCAACCAAATGTTGATATATATGGAACACCAAATTATATTGCAACTATTAGTAGTGTTCCTAATTTAGGTGATTCAATTACAATAAGACACTTAATTAACAGCAGCTCTGGTTTAGGTTATACTTTTTGGGGGTTAGGAAATACAAGAGAAAATTATATTAATAACCAAAATTACACAGATTTTAATACAGGAATGGTTTATAATATAACTACTGGTCCAAATTATTTTCCTCCAGATAATAGTACATTTGCAAATTTCATAGCTTATATTCAATATTTGGAACAAACAGCTAAAATTAATGCTGGTTCACAAAATGTTGATATTTTTACATCTTATTATTATAATAAACCAGTTACATTTACAGATGCTATTATTGCGCGTACTAATTTCCCTTTATTGAATCTACCTGGAACAAAAACAAATACCAATTATGGAGCAGACCTAAACGTGTTGGGTGCAGTAATAGGTGCTGCATTACAAAAAAGAGGTCAAAATATAACAGCTGCTGATTATTGTAAAAATAATATATTTATTCCACTAGAAATGAATAATTCGTGGTTATCTTGTGGTTCATTGCCATATCCACAAATTGGTAAACAAAATATAATTGATTCTATGTTTTATAGAACAAATGTTTATGCAGGTACTCCTTTTGGAAATCAAAAATCAGTAAATGTTAATTATGATACATTATATGTTTCGTCTAATCCAAATGTTTCTGATGATGGTTTTGTGAGTCAATCTGTTAGTCAATTATTCCAAAATTATAAAGGTGTCAATGGAGATAAATATGCAGGTGGTTTTGCAGAATCAGGGATTGGTCCATTAACAGATTATACTAAAATACTTAAAATGATTATTAATAAAGGAATATATAAAAATTCAAACAATGCTTACGTTCGGGTATTAAAACTGCAATCTATTGAATATTTGTTAAATCCAAAATCAAATATTAATTTAAATGACCCAACAATAGGAATATGGTCATGTGGTGCAGGAACAACTAATTTTATTCAACCTTTTGAAACTTGGGCGGGTGGATTTGCTATTACTGCTAAATATAAGGGTGAACAATTACCCTTAGGCATTGGGTCAGATTGTAATCGTTGGATGGCATATTGGGGACACCATTTTATTTTTGATGTATTTACAGGAAATTACTTAGTTGGTGGTTCTGATTCTTCATTTGCTTCATGGACACCTACTCCAATTGGGTTTGAACCTGATTATTTTAAATTATGGCAAATTCTTACCCTTTACAATTAGATTTGTAATAACTTGTAATAACTTGTAAAAACTTGTAAAAAATAAAAATATAATAAATTATTACATATTTTTATTTATACTTATACTTATACTCATCTATGATTACTCATCTATGATTACCAATTTGGGTTTTGTAGCCTTTTTCACCTTCTTTGCAGCTGGTTTAATTACAATTATTTCCTCTGATTGTTCTTCTTGTGGTTCATCTTCTTGTGCTTCAGTTGCCTCTACAAGAACCAATTTCCTAGCTAATTTCACAGGTTTTTTCTTACCCATGGGTATAGTAGATTCTTCTACAGCAGAAATAGCACTTCTCTTCTTAATTCTAGGCTTAGATGCAGCCTTGGGTTTTTCAGGTCTCTCTTCAAATGTTTCTTCAATCAATTCATTCACCACCTTCTCAGCATTGACTGTACGAAGTTTCTTATAAACAAAATATCTATTTAAGAATGAAATTTTGCGTTCAAACGCATTCATTTCAGGTGCTTGTCCATAATCTTTCTTCTTGAATTTATTTTTCTTAATTTCGTCCAACATTTCATTAAAGAGTTCACTAAAGAGTCCAGAACCTTCAGGAAGTCCTAAATGCTGGGCTTCTTCACGCCCAACAAGTTCAAAACCATAATTGGTCATCAAGCGATTCAAGAAATCAAAATTCACCAAATATTCAGGAATCATTTTATTGATAGATTCTTGATAAACTTCTATTTTATATCCCACGCTAGTAATATCATCTTCAAATGTATCATATTCATAATCTTTTTTGACTTCCCATATTTTTGTATCTCCATCATAAATTTGAAAAGATTCACCTATTGGTTTGCTCTTCAACATTTGATATACTAATTTACCATCATAACATGTTCCTATGAAATAACCACCGATTTTGGTGCATTCAGCCAAGTTACGCATATAACTGTAGAGAATATTTTGGCTTTCAAAGAAATAATGAAGTGCGAATTGACAAGAGGCTATATTAAAACCATCTGCACCTTTACCCCATTGCCTTGCTACACCAGCGCCGAGTATGGATGCATCTTTTGTGCCATGTCCAAAAACCGCTTTCGTAGTTTGTATTGCACGGTCATTGAGCATAGCAGCACCAGAAGCAATATTTTGACTGCTATTACCATTGACAAATAATGCATAAGGCATGTTACGAAAATCTTTGCGATAATTAAGATACCTTGCACATGCACCATCAACACGATTTTCTAAATTATCCTTAGCTAAATCAATGCCAAATACAAATGATAATTGAGCAGAAATCCACTTGGGGAAATCACCACCTTTACCACAAGCAAAGTCAATGAGTGTATCACCTCTCTTGGAAACACTCTTAATAAGCTTATTTTTAACAAATAAATTATGGAAATCACGTAATCCACGAACAATATTACTTTTAGTTATAACATTATAATAAACATCATCATTTGATATTTCCTCAGGAATATTAGCACCAGTTCCAATCATTTGCTTAGTAATTGGACTATGAATAGAACGCCAATTACTATTTGCTACATGAAATGCGTTACCATAATTAGTCGCACCATTTCTGTAATCAGCAGTTTTATCATAACGAACTCTTAGAGGAATCCAACGCCACATACCTTCGCGAGTTAAATCATATGCAAATTCAACAATAGTATCATCACTAAATGTCTCACCTTCATGAGTGAACATTTGATTGACACCTGTATCATCTCTCTTTAACATAATATGGGCTATTCCTGCAGTAGGATCAGGTGGATTAGTAGGCATAAATACAGCCTTTTTATAGCTCCTTTCATTATCAACATTTTTATATTCAGGTAAGATATCATCAATTATATCCTGACATGGATTCAAATATCCATGTTCCTTTTCGTCAAATCCGACACATAATAAGAGTGTCTTATATTCATCTAATTGGTCAATTTGATTTGCAGCTAATCCAGATTGAAATATGGGAGTAACAAGGTCAGAACCTGTTGGAGTTTTCTTAGTTTTTACAAGGAAATCAATAGTATTATATTGAGGTGGTTTCCATTTGAAAGAATATTCCCAGGTTCTTTTGGATAATGGACCAGCTTCGCCGATTTTAGAGCCACCTACACCAAGACTAGAAGGAGTAAATATGAGACCATCAGTATTATATTCAAAATCCCCGCGCTCTTCTTGTTGTAAAATGAAATTGCAAGCTGCAAATATATTATCTTCTGGATTTGCAGGATAGAAACGCTTACACGTAATACGAAGAGGAGATGGTTCATCTTGTTTATCGCTACGATATGCTTCTAGATTTCTAATAATTGTCTTTAAAATAGGTAGGCGAAGTTTTTCAGGTTTTTCTTCAGGTTTGACTTGAACAAAACAAAATTGTCGCACATCTTTTCCATTTAAGAAATAAATATCAAATGCTGCATATAAATTTATGAATTTACCGTTCTTATCTGAAGGCACAATTTCACCGTCAATAATAGTGTTGAAATATTCCTTTTTTGAAGTTTGTGCTCCACTGAATGCAATCTTCATATTTGTATTCATTAAATAGATTTTACCGTCACTAGATATGATGAGAATACTGCGTTCACCATCGGCTTTATCTGTGACGGTATATCCTTTACGAATATTAGGGAATATAGCATTATTATTTGGTTCAGCAATATTTTCAATTTGCAGAGTATACGAACTGGGACCAATAAAATCTTTACTCTTTAAGAATCGTGATGTAGATTCATCAAAAGATTCTCCCTTAATAATTTTTAAATATTCAAACCCAATATCTTTAAGTTCTGGATAAGCCACAGGAAAATTGGTACCTTGAAGTCCAGATAATACAAATTTAATAACTTTGCGTAAAGCAACTTGTATTTTAGCAGCATTATCAAAATCAGTTTTTGGACCTATTCTCTGATTATCTACTTCAAGTTCTATTTCATAGGTTTCGCGATTAGTGAATAAACCAGCTTCTTGAGTAGTATAAAAGGAGTCACTGCGACTTTGCTGATTATAAGAGGTCTTCAAAATACTGATATCTACATTAATAGGATAATCAGGATGAGATAAAGTGACACGATTAATATATCTAAATTTTTTCTTTGAACGTTCCCATGAATTTATCATTCCCTTAACACGACCATCCATTTCATCAACATCTTCTTCTACTTGAAAAGATACACGAAAATTATAATCGGAGAAATCAGCAGGGTTCAAAGGAGTATCATCAAAGAAGAATTTTCCCTTTTTAATAAAGGATACAGACATAGGATTTGATTTGATCACATTTTTAATATTATTAGTTTTGCAATATTCTTGAATAGCAGTGAAACCATTAATTTCTGTTCTAATAGGAGAATCTCTGAACCTGCCAGATGTGTCTAAGAATTCATTTTGAATACGGAGCATGTAACGACCATTTGGATTTTTAGTGATAAAGCCGAGAGATTTTATTTTTGCAATAACATTATCGTAATCTATCTTAGTCAAATATTGGTTTCCCTTAGTACCAAAACGAACCTCTAACTCATTGTTTATTTTGGAATCTTTTACATAAGGTTGCTGACCCCAAAACTTTTCCATAATTAAGTCAAATTGCTTAGGAGGAGGTAGAAAAGGTACTTTTTTAAATTCTTTTCTCTCTCTAGGCTTTTCTAGAAGTAATGCTTCTAGGGGTTCATCTTTTTTTGATTTTTGTCCTTCTTGTGAATTTGGCTTTTCTTCTTTTTTTTCATCTTCGTTTTCATCTTCGTTTGAATCTGAATCTGAATAATCAAGCTGGGTTCTGGATACAAACTTTGAAGGTGGATCATCAGATGGAGTTTTGGCTACAAACTTTGAAGGTGGATCATCAGATGGAGTTTTAGCTACAAACTTTGAAGGTGGATCATCAGATGGAGTTTTAGGTGTGAATTTTGCATTTGATTCTAAAATATCAGTTTCAGATTTATTTTGAAGTGTTGCCATAGATATATATAATCAATACATAATTTTTATATTGTGTTCAATTTTTTATAATATAATGAATAATATAGTATATTTCCTTATATTATTTATTATTTTATTTCAATCTTATAAAGGTTAAATACTTTATCTAAACAGTAAATAGTAAAAAACAATAAAATATTATAATAGTAAAACAAAATATAAAAATATTATAATATTATAATATGTTTAATTTTTTGTTATTGGCGAGTGCAATTATATTTGTTTCCATTGATTTTATTTATTTAAATTTAATAAAAGATTATTTTTATAAACAAATTCAGAGAGTACAAGGTTCACAAATGAAAGTAAATATTTTTGGTGCAGTTCTTTGCTACATATTTTTGATTGTTGGAATTAATTATTTTATAATTAATCCAAAGAAAAGTGTGAGTGAAGCATTTTTATTAGGTATTGTTATTTATGGTGTTTATGAAACGACGAATTATGCCTTATTCAAAAATTGGTCATTGCTTACTGTAATAATTGACACATTATGGGGAGGTATTTTATTTGCTTTAACAACTTATTTAGTCAATATGTTGAGAAGTCATTAATCCAGTAATTAAATAATATTATATAATAATTACATATTCATAATAAGCAGTTCATACATTTCTTTTTTAGTTTTCTGACCACTACTAAAATCCAACCCAATTTTTTTACAAAGAACAGTTAATTCTTCCGATTTATAACTTCCCATTGCTTTCAATGGTTTATCTACGCTTTCCCAATTAAAATAATTCTCTCTATAATAACTAACTTGTTCTATAGATGCATCTAATTGTAGAGCATATTTAGAAGGGCAACGAATATTATCATCACACATAACAATATGAGTTTTTGTATCACTAGCCATAGTAGAAACCAAATCAAAACATTTTCGTTTATGGATAAAGAGCACATTAATTTCACTTGCTAAACAAAGAGCAATAAATGTCTTCATTCCAATTCTCTCTTTATTAATTAATTCATCTTCTACATCTTCCTTTATATTTTTTATTTTATGGGATTTCATATCTTTTTTATGAGACCGCAACAAATCAATACAACCAAATTTTGCAGACTTTTCGGAAATAAAACTAGTTGCACCTGGATATTCATATGCTATAAATCCATTTTTAATAATAAAATAACACCAAAACAATGCATCTTTTTCTTTTGGATAAAATAAATCCAATTTTGGCTGTACATTTGTTTGTTCTTCAATATTAAGAGAAATATCTTGATATTTTTTCTCTTTCTTCTCTAAGAATTGAGACGAACATAAAGCAGAATCAATTAATGAACTGGTCAACATATAATTTTGTAAAATATCTAATACATAATTATAATCAATTCCTTTAATATTATTATTATTTGCAAGTGACATTCTTATTATTTTTAATATGATTATCTTTATTATCTTTTCCAAAAAATGTATTTTTGAACTCTTCTTTTTGTTTTTCCAATTCATTCAAATTGAGTTCCTGAGTATTAACATATTGAATATATATTTTGAGTTCTTCAATAATAGTTTCAGGTAAATCTGTAAGATTTATATGAACTCCGTATTTGTTTTCGTTCAAAGTCACCTGATTTGGATATTTAGAAAAAATGCGTAAAACTTCTACTTGATTAAATTTAGACATAGTTTCAATCTTATCGCGAATAGAATTAAGTTCGGTAACATCCATGATTATATTGTTTAATTATTAAAAAACTTTTTAAACTGAAATAAATAAAATATAAAAAATAAAGAATATATCTATAATATAAATGACTCAAGTATTATCTTCCAAATTTATTGGCATTATGGCTTTTTATATTGTTCTTTCATATATAATTGGTCCTGTTGTTGGTTATTATTTTCTAGGTAAAACAGCTAAATCAGCTGGTACAGGATTTGTAGTAGGTAGTATTTTATCTATTATTTTATGGTACAGTTATGGTTCTAAAATGGTATAATAGTTTACTCTGTAATAACAAGTCTAGGTTTCCCCTTTGATTTTTTAGAAATTTCAAAATCTTTTTTCTCCACAAGCTGAGCAATAATAGATACATATTTGTCATTAAGTTCAAAACGCTGACCAATAACACGGGCAACAAATTTATCACCCTCTTTAATTTCAGAGAATTGATCACTAGAATAATGATGGTCTCTTGTAATAAATGCAACTATTGGACTTGGTTTTTCCTCAGAGCTTTCTGCACGAATACCAGCTTTTGTAATATTTTTTGCTTCACATTGAATCAACATACCTTCAACAGGACAACATATAAGACACTCAAAAACGACCTCAAAAATTACATCACTGCCTTTTATAACACCACTAGAATAAGTAATAATTTTTGAACTACCAAATTTAATAAATCCTTCAGCCACACATTTACCTTCAAAATTATATGCAATATCTTTTTCAATTGTTTGCTTGAGATTATTGCCGATAACAGTGATTGGAAGGATAATAGAACGTGTCAATAATCCAGGTGAATAAATACCTGAATAACGTATTTCACGTTTCTTGAATTTAGGTTTTTGAAAGGATTTTGAAAATTCAGATTGTGGTTGTTGTTCTTGTTCCATCATTATTTACTTATTATATTATAATAAGATTCTTTTAATTATTTTTCAATTTTATTATAAAATAATTAAATCAATGTCATTTTAGAAGTTTATATAGACACTTTTATAGAAATTTATTTAAAGCAGCCAATTCTATATTAAGAAACCATATTTTTCCATCCTTTCTCTCGTTATTATTATTTCTAAGAACAAATTCAATGATAGTGCAGAATTCAGCCTGTCCGATTGTTTTTGTATTATTCTTATCATATTTGTCCTCTCCTAGAATTTCATTTAATACTTGTATTTTCTTTGATTTACCAGATTCATCACATCTTGCACCAGTATTACGTTTAGCCTGAATATCTTTTATTTTAAAAACCATATAACTATTTTTTTGGTCTTTTCCAATGAAACCAACTAAATTTGAATAATCTGTTTTCTTAAAAGTAAGATTATCTACTAAGTATTTATTTGCTTCTCTTTCATCTTCAGGTTCAGCTTTAATCCATTTTTTTTTAGAATCATTCCAAATAACAAATTTATTTTTATCTTTTGTATATAGAACAAATGCATTGAATCTAATAGTTTTAATAATTCCTTTTTCTAAATATTTTTGAATCATATCTTCAAAGCTATTAGATTCAACATCTCTCAAATATAAATAATTTAATAAATATAATTTATCTTTATTATCTAACATATCAACTAAATGTTCAATTAAAAGTTCTAATACTTTTTTATTTGGCAAATGTAAATCTTTAATTAATTTTTTCATTGCTATTCCACAATATTTATAAAAATTTTCTTCTCCTCTTGGAATTTTTTGTATTTTAGATGAAGATTCTAATGCAGTATCAAAATTTTTCTTCATTTTTTCTAAAACTTTTATCCCTGGTTCAGTTTCAGATTTAGTTTGTTCTTCACCAGCATCTAATACAGTTTGTGGTTCTAATTCTCCAATTTCTTCAATATTTGGAGCAGCAATTACTTCTCTCATTATATCTCTTTTAATATCAAATTTAATAGCATCCGGTTTATAATCTATAGGAACACTTCTATCAAAAATAGATATATGTTCATTATTTAATTCACTTGGTTGAAATAAGTAATATTCTCCAATATTGACTAAATAACCAGTACGACCATAACGGTCAACAATAAATTCACTTGTATCTTCAACTAATTGAGTAAGTGCAGCATAAATTTGTACACGTGGATATTCGCGTGGAATATTAATTCTTTTAATTAAATCTTCTTTTAAATAAAAATATTTTTCTTTCATTAATAAACGAATTTTCTTTAGAATTTTTTCAGAATTCATTGCAATAAAAGCTTCATTATATGTGAAATCATTTGGTTCTCCAATTTTTTTATTTGGGTTGCAATCATAATTACATTCCATATAATCACATGCAGATGAATAAGGTACATCTCCAACTTTAAAATTATCTATTGTTTTACCATTAGAAAGCTCTTGTCTTACATCAACATCTAAGAAATCTTGGGTTAATTTCATTTGACTATGATTGAGAATGCAGTCAACCGCATTTTCTTTTAATAAACGACTTACTTTACCTATTTGAACAGCTTTATATTCAGCAACACGATAAACATATAAATCTGCTGCTTCTTGCTCTAAGTTTTCAAGTAGTGTTCCATATAAAAATAATTGCACATTGCGTTTTATAAATGGTAGACTTTTATGACTAAAATTACGAACAGCACGACCAATAATCTGTTCTATTCTGCTCATATTATACCATGGCTCCAAAATATGGACTTGACGTAAATATTTGAAATCAATCCCTTCAGTACCAGCTTGGGAGATTAATACTACTTTGATTTTTTCGCCATTTTTATTATCTTCATTTGTAATAGATTTAACTTCAAAATCGTTATTTGGAGAGAGACGAGGATCTCCAGTAATCATACAATATTTGAATCCCTTAGTTTTTGAACCAGGAGGAGTTTTAAATAAGGATTTTGCACCATCACCAAAGCGAGTGAAACCGATTTCTTCTAATGCAAGAGCCATTGGTATTAAAGCGGCATCAATATATTGAGAATAAATTAAAGCAATTCCTTCAGAGTTAATAACATTATCACAAATATTTTTAATTTTTGCACTGTATTTTCCAATTTCATCTGGAGAGAAAATTCTTCCATAAGTTTTTAAAGTTTTAGATTTGTATTCAAATGCACCTTTGAATGGGGGTTTATTACTATCTACAAAATCCATTATTCTTTCAAGGCCCTTTTTACCGACTAAATCATTTGGACTAATATAAATATTTTCTGAGGATTCAGAGGTCTCTCTGCTGCTTTTTCCGCCTCCCTTAGAAGATAAAGAACTCATACTACTTGCTCTTCTAACTAACTCAACTTTTTGAGGCATAGATTTCTTATTATCTATTTCAGTGTGTGTATAATATGATTCATCTTCATCTATTTCAGTATGTGTGGATTTTGATTCTTCAATTTCACTTTCAGGTTTTAAAGTATCTATTATTTCTTCTTGCTCACCAGCGGATTCAGGGACATATTCGTCTAATATAGTTCTCTCTAAAGATTCAACTACATCTTCTTCATCTTCTACATCTTCTACATCTGCAAGAGAAGAATCATTTTGAATTGATTCAATATTGCTTAAACTTTTAGAATCACTAATGCCAGTTTTTTCAATATTTTGAACAACAGACTCTAAACCTTCAATCGGATAAACCATAATGAGAGATTCTAAAGGCATCGCTAATAAAACATACCCAAATGAATCCATATTTTCAAAATTAGGCATATCTTTAATAATTCCAGTTTTTGTTGTAATACTGATTTTTTTATTTTTTAAATTTTCAATAATAAATTTATAACCTAATGATTGATATGTTCCAATTGTTACTAAATAAACATCTAAAAATTTGAGTTGTTCATCTGGTAAAATTTCTTTTCCATTCATTTGATACAATGGATATTTATGTTCCTTAAAAGTGTGTTTAGGAGAAAAAATAGAGGGATAAACTTTAAACGGAAAAGTATATGGGTTCTCTCCTTTTACAAAAGAAATATATCCAGTTGCCTTCCTTATAAGCAACTCCTTACCAATTTCTTCACCAACGCTATTCTTTTTAAACTCACCATTTTTATCAAATATATCTTTTATTTCAATAGTGGCACGCTTATCATTTTTATTCATTAAATTTAAAAGCCAAACAATTTCCTTATAATCATTATACATAGGCGTAGCAGATAATAATAAAATTCTCATATCTTGTGTAGCCTCTACAAGAGTCATAACACTATCTGCAACTAATTTGTTAGTAGTATCACCAGAAGTACGAATATTGTGCACCTCATCTATGATAATAAGACGACCATTAAATTCATTCTGTAAATTAATGCGTTGTTGACGAATAATAGATTTATTATCTTTTGCTTCACCAAAGAAAACTTTCTCTCCTTTCACACGCTTTGGTTGCTTCATTCCTTTTGGTTTTCCACTTTCCACTTTCATAATATAATTTGCAAATTCAATATAACCAATAAAAATATAATAAGTATTAATAAGTGAATTAATTTGATATATTATTTTTTCTTTGGGTATACCTTTCATATTCATTGGATTAATTTCTTTTAATAACTTATTTCCTGTACAATCGCGAATGTTCCAGAGTCCATCTACTAATTTGAGTTTTCTCTCATCAAAGATGGCGCGTCGGAAGTTATCTTGAACATTGGGAGATGCAACAATAATAATTTTCTTAGAAATACCCATTTGTTTCATATAATCGCGCATTTCTTCTGATACACCTATTGCAGAACAAGTTTTACCTGAACCTAATCCACCATACAAAAGCATGCTATTATAAGGAGTTTGAAAAGATAAGAAATTCCTTATGAAGGCTTGATTGGGAGAAATCTCAAAGTCAGCATTAGCTAATTCTTCAGCACGAGCTTGAATATCATCATAAACTTTATCATCCATTTTATTATCTGCGAATTCGGCTTTTTCAGCAATTTTAATATTAAAATTTGGGTCATTTAAAGTTGGATATAAAAATGGATTATCTGTTTCAGGTTCTTGTTCTAGTTGTTCTCTCTCTAAGAATTCTTTTCTTAATAAGAATTTATTGCAATCATTATTAGAATCATACATATTTTCAGGTTTGCAATCATTATTTTCAAATTCAATGTTCAGTTTGTCCATTTCATCTTTTATATTAATTTTTGGTTTTTGTTGTACAATAGGCATTTCGGGTTCTTCATCCAAAATTACTAATTTTTTTTTAGATGCTTTTGGTTTTTCTGGGTTTGATTTTAATTTTCTTGACATATTATATCTATAATATAATATGATTTATTTATTATGAATATAATCTATATTCTTTCAAAATTTTATCAATATTAGATATTAATTTTTTTTTCTCTAAATGGTAAGGCCTGATGGCTTCTAAACATTCATCAATTGTCATCCATTTTAATTTTGAAACTTCATTTTTTTGAAAATTATCTAATGAATCAATAATTTCATTCATATAAGCTAAGTAGTATTTGTGTTTGTATGATTTATGATTAGAACCTATAAATATTTCCTCAAATGGCAATAAATTTTCAATAACAACAATATTATTTCTAGAATATCCAGTTTCTTCTTCAAATTCACGAAGCGCACATTCAATATCTTTTTCTTGAAAATTACGTCTACCTTTTGGAAATTCCCATTCAGTTTCACTCCATTCTGTATTACTATTTTTAACAATATCTTCTAATGTTATTTTTTCACCATTTATATATAATCCATTTTTCAATAATTCAAATTTCTTATAGGATGATATTTCTTCATTACGATATTGTGAACTATTATTGTTTATAGTTCCCCATAATGTTTTCCATAAAGTTTCAAATGATTCATTTATAATTCGCGTTTTTTCTGTCATAGACATTCCGTCAATGTATTTAGTTAACTGAGGAATATTATTACATAAATATTTACCTCTTATAAAATCAATATAACCAAAACTATCTTTACGACGAATCATTAAATATTGTGGACCTTTTTCTGAAGGCCTGAACAAAATGATACCATAACTTGTAATTGGTAATTTGCATTGATGGAATAAATGACCTCCTTTACCACAATTATTACATACATTATTATTTTTGTTCATATGAATGAATAATTATAATAAAGACTATATGTTTATACTCTTTCAATAAATAAATTATATTTTATAAAATTGTAAAGATAGGTTTGGTTATGTTGATTTTATAAGAGTTAAAATTATGGGTAAATAATATTATTTTATTCTAAATGGGTTTAGATTCATCTGTGTGGGGTCCACATTATTGGTTTTTTCTGCATACTGTAGCAATGTGTTATCCTCATAGACCAAATACAATAACGAAAAAGAAATACTATGATTTTGTACATAATATTCCAATGCTTATTCCGATTGAAAACATGGCATCTTATTTTAGTAAGTTATTAGATGAATATCCAGTAACACCTTATTTAGATTCAAGAGATGCATTTATTCGTTGGATGCATTTTATACATAATAAAATAAATGAAAAGCTAGAAAAACCCAAAATAAGTTTGGAGAAATTTTATGCAGTTTATTATGAAGCATATAAACCGAAGGATGTTAAAATGCAAGAAATTTATAAAATAAGAGGAAAAATAATATATGTTTCAATAATTCTAATAATTATTTTTGTTATTTATTATTTTTACAATAAATAATATTGATAGAATATAGGATATGATTCCATTAAATACTAATAATAGAGAAACAATCATCCAGAGCCAAGATGGTGGAAAGCCATTAGCTTCTGGTGGATTTGGTTGTGTATTCAAACCAGCATTAAAATGTAAAGATAAAAACAAAGAGAGAAAACTCACTAATCAAGTTAGTAAATTAATGTTAAAAAAATATGCAAAGAAGGAATATAATGATGTTGTTAAATTTATTCCATATTTAAAAAAAATACCAAATTATGATAAATATTTTTTAATAAAAGATTTTAGTATATGTCAACCTGATACATTGAATGAAGAGGATTTAGATGGTTTTGATTCTAAATGCAAAAATCTTGTTAAGAAAAAATTTACAAGGAAAAATATAAATGAAGAGAGAAAATTGAGTATGTTAGCTTCTGTAAATATGCCATACGGAGGAATAGATGTTGGTGATTATATAGAGGAATCAAAAATAAAAAATAAATTAAATTATGAAAAATTGCTTGTTCTTAATGATTGTTTATTAGAACTTTTAAAAAATGGAATTTTACCAATGAATGAAGAACATATTTATCATTGTGATTTGAAAGATTCCAATATTTTGGTAGATGAAAATATGAATTTAAAATTAATTGATTGGGGAATATCTTGTAAATATGATGGCGAACAAAGTGTTCCAAAGGTTATACAAAGGCGTTCATTTCAATATAATTTACCTTTCTCAAATATTTTGTTTAGTGATAGATTTTATGATTTATATAAAAAATTTTTAGTAAAAAAAAAAGAACCAAGTTATTTAGATGTGCGTGAATTTGTAATAGATTTTGTTTTATTATGGTTAAAAGAAAGGGGACCAGGACATATAAAAACAATAAGTAAAATAATGAAATACTTATTTGAAGATACTATTAAAGATATAAATAATGAATTTAAAGAACATATAATTGAATATAATTACACATTTCATTTTATTTTGGAATATATCACAAAAATATTAATAAAATTTACAAGAAATGGTGAATTTGATAAGATAGCTTATTTGAATATATTTTTAAAAAATATTGATATATGGGGTTTTACTATGTCTTATATTCCAATAGTAGAAATAATAAAAAACTCTAAAAAAATAACTAAATTAGAAGTGGAAGTAATTGAAAAAATTAAAGATGCAGTTGTTTTTTTATATGATTATCCAGATACAATTATTGATGTAAATAAGTTGATGAATATTTTGAATGAATTAAACACTATTTTTAAAAGGGGAATTTTAATTCCTAATAAAAGAACAAGTTTAAAAAGTACTATTACTTCTTTATCTCTAAAGTCAACTTTAAAAACAATGTTAAGAGAGAAAAGCAAAAGAAGTAGGACTGCTAAGGGTAAGAAAGAAAGGAAAGAAAGGAAAGAAAATAAAAAAAATAAAACAATAAAAAATAAAACAATAAAAAAAAGTATTTTTCATTAGACTCAACAAAAAGAAAATGATACAAACTTTTTATATAAGGTAATATATAAGGTAATTAATGAAACTAGAACTATTTATTATTGGTGTTACAGGATTTTTGATATATAATGCTTATCATGGTGGAAAATATACAAAGATGTATACTCAATATAAAAAATATATTCAAATGGCTTTTTTTGCTATTTTGGGATTTTCTCTCTACTTATTAATTAAAAGAAACCCATCAAAGTGTAAAACAATGCTTTTACATGCAAACAATGTTATTAAATATATGCCAATAGATAAATCATCAATAGATATGTTAAGTCCAATTATTGATTTTACAGGAGAAAGAATGAATGAAAGTCAAGATGGTTGTAGCTTTATGCAAGGATTAAATGGTATTAATAATAGTTCAGAGAGAAGGCTTCTCTCTTCAGGTACAAAAGCAACTAAGCGTTCAGTAAGTGAAACTAAAAAGAAATATGTTGCGTCTATGCAAAATTGGAAATGTGGACATTGTAATAAACAATTAACTGCCTGGTTTGAGGTAGATCATAAAATGAGATTAGAACATGGAGGGACAAATGAAGTAAGTAATTTAGTGGCATTATGTAGAGAATGTCATGGAGAGAAAACAGCTTTTGAAAATATGTAAAAAATAAGAGTAATATTGTATAATACTATTATATAATATTATATTATGAGTAATCCGACAAATCCAATTGATGAATTAAATTATGAAACACCTTCAGGATGGAAATATAATATTGGTAAATTTTTTAATAATCAAAAAGAAGCTGCAGGGAAAATGAAGGATTATTTGAAAACAACTTCAGAAAAAAATATGAATATGTTAAATCAAGAAGAATTCAAGATATATGGAATAACAATGTTATTATCAATAATAGTATTTATTTTGATTGGTATAATGTTAATTTATAAGACGACTAAAAAACCAGTTATAATATCTATTATTTTTGCGATTGTTTTTACTATTTTATATCGTGTAAATTACAATTTTTTTAATAAAATATTAGGTTCTCCAGCAAAAGATGCATTATTTTATAATATAGGATTAGTATTTTTATTTGCCATATTGCCATATGATTATAAAGAAAAATATGCATATATTATTTTACCTATTATTGTATTTTATGGTATAGTAATATTTTATAAAGCTTTTACTTTTCATAAAAATGAACAAGGAATAAACTTTATAGATTTAATAAATTTAGAAAGAATAAATTATTCATTAATTATATTAGCATTAACAATATTTATATTAATATTATACATAACAAATCCAGGAGGATATATAACTAGATTTTCATGGTTTGGTATTATAATTATAATTTCTCTTTATATTATTGGTTTTCTGTATTTAAATACAATAATGAGAACGAGAGATTCAAATTCAAATTCAAATTCAAATCCAAATGATAAAAATAATGGTTCAACATCAGGAATGAACATGTTTTCATGGATAACATTAATTCTTTTTATAATATCATTTTGTTTACTTGCACCAGATATATTTACAGATAGTTTTTTGAATAAAAAAGATGAATATGTACCATATACATTAAATAATAATGAATATGTACCAGATACAATAAATAATTCTTATAATAAAAAATTTATAAATCCCAAATCATTACCAAATGCAAGTATTATATGTTTTTCAATAATATTATTTACATTATTATTAATTGCGTTTGTTAAAAGTTTATTTTTATACTCAAAAACAGATGAAAGTTTTGTAAAAAATATTCAATCTACTTTAGAAAAATTTAGTAAAATTTCACAAAGTATATTTTTAATACTTCTTGGAATAACAGCTACATCAACATTACTATATTGGATAATCATGTTTTATCAAAAAGTTGTAATATCAACCAGCATTGGTAATATAATAATATATTCAATTGCATTAATTGCAATTAGTTTTTTAGTATATAAATTAGTTGTACAAACTGCTGCATATAAAGATAGCCCACTTTTTCAATTAATTTTTAATGCGGTGTTTTATATTCCTTGTCTTCTTGTTTCTCTTTTTGATGCAATACCTTATGATATAAGAAAAAATTTCAAACCATCAACTGAAACTATACCTAACTCTTATTATGTAATTTTATTAATAAGTATATTATTATTAGTTGGTTATTTTTCAATGCCATTTATTTTAAGAACATTTACACAACAAGGTGGACAATTATTGATAAATCAACCAATTACAATTAATAAAGCAACAACACTTGCATCATATGAACAATTGAATAAAAGCATAGATAATCACAGTTATCAATATGGTTTATCCTTTTGGTTTTATATAGATAGTTATTCACCAAGTACAAATAAATCATATGAAGGATATGCAAATATTTTGGATTATGGTAATAAACCAAGAATAATATATAATGCATCAACAAATACATTAAGAGTAACAATGAAAGTTGGTGAAGGAAGTAAATCAACTGATAAAATATTACAAAGAAAACTAGATGCAAATGGAAATTTAATTATATATGAATTAAAAAATGTAAAATTACAAAAATGGAATAATATGATAATTAATTATAGTGGCGGTGCATTAGATATATTTTATGACGGTGAATTAGTAAAATCATCAATTGGAATAATACCATATTATAATAATACTGAACCACAAACAGAAACAACAACATCAATAGATGATAGTAATTATAACAACTTAATTGTTGGTCAAGATAATGGATTATATGGACAAATATGTAATGTAAATTATTTCAACAAAGCTTTAAATATTTTTCAAATACATTATTTATATAATTCAGTGAAAGATTATACACCACCTGCATTAATTTCAACAGATAAAGTTATTAAAATAGATGCAAATATTGGAACAGGTAATATATTAGGGGAATCAACTATTATGGCTGATTTACCACCTGAAGAAGAAAATACATATCCATCAGAACCAACTGATGCACATAATGCAGATATGGCGAAAGATACAATAAAAGATAAAACAGATTATTTATCATTAAAATGGTATTTTACTGCAAATAAAGATATTTATAATTCAGCATAAATTAAAGAAAATATAAAAAGGTTTAGAATAATTAATGATAGAAAAAATTCTATCATTATATTATATTATGAATATTCGCAGCATTCTAGTTATTATTGCTATTATCATATTGTTGTATATTGCTGTAAGATATATAGCATATGATGTAAATACACTTACTGGAGTAACTAGTGGTACAACACAACAAACAATTGAAGCATCTAGTTTAGCGACAGATGGTTCAAATCCAAATCAAAGTAACTTTGCATATTCTATTTGGTTCAATATTGATGACTGGACATATAGATATGGAAAACCCAAAGTATTATTTGGAAGGGTTGGTCAGCAACAAAATGCAAATGGAACCGCAGAAAATCCTTGTCCATTAGTTGCTTTAGGTGCAATTGAAAATAATTTAATTATTAGTTTAACATTGAGTGGTTGTACTCCAACTGAGCAATCAACGGAAAATACACCATTATCTAATAATATGTGCATTCATAGATGTATTGTAGCTAATATTCCAATTCAAAAATGGGTAAATTTATTAATAAGTGTTTATGGTCAAACTCTAGATGTTTATATGGATGGAAAACTAGTAAAGACATGTGTAATGCCTGGAATTGCACAAATTTATCCAGAACAGAGTGTGTATGTTACACCTTATGGAGGATTTTCTGGATGGACCGCAAAATTTCAATATTATCCAAATGCATTAAATCCACAAGAAGCTTGGGATATTTATCAAAAGGGATATGGACAAAGTTGGTTATCTAGTATTTTTGGAAAATATCAAATTAAGATTTCCTTTATTGAAAATGGAACAGAAAATAATAGTTTTACAATTTAATTCCCTTTTTCTATAATATATATATATGTTTAGTCAACAAAATTCTTCATCATTAATTCCTGGTTTTGGAAATGGCTCTTCATCTAATAATGCAGGAGGAATGTTTGGTTCTGGTAGTAGTTCTTCTTCTGGTTCTGGTTTTGCTTCTGGTTTTGCTTCTGGTTCTGGTTCTGGTTCATCAGGATTTAATGATTTTATGAATTCTAACAGTCTAGTTGCTAAAATTTCATTCTTACTTTTAGCAATATTTGTATTTTTAATAGTATTACAGTTTTCAATTACATTCTTGGTATGGCTTGGAACACCTGGAGGAAATGTTAAATTATTTACTGGTATGGTTGATGGTAAACAAAGAATTGATATTCCACAAGATCCTAATATTGAAGGTGCGAAAACAGTCATGAGATCTGTAAACACTCCAGAAGGTATTGAATTTACTTGGTCTGTATGGATTTTTATTGATGATTTGAATTATAAATCCGGACAATATCGTCATATTTTCCACAAAGGAAATGAAGAATATAGTTCTGATACCCAACAATTAGGATTGAGTATGCCAAATAATGCTCCTGGATTATACATATCTCCTAATACAAATGAATTAACAATATTTATGAACACATTTGATGTAATAAATCAAGAAACAAGAATATCTAATGTTCCTTTAAATAAATGGGTAAATGTAATTATTCGTTGTAAAAATTCTACACTAGATGTATATATTAATGGAACCATTACAAAAAGTACTAAGTTATTAGGTGTTCCTAAGCAAAATTATGGAGATGTATATGTTGCAGCAAATGGTGGGTTTTCTGGATATATTTCTAACTTATGGTATTTTAATCATGCTTTAGGAACAAATGAAATTCAAAGATTAGTAAGTAAAGGTGCAAATACAAAAATGACTGGAAGTAATGCAATTAATAATACTAATACTAATAATTATTTATCTTTGCGTTGGTTTTTTTATGGTGGTCAATAAATTATTTTCATATTATAATGTATAATGGATAAAAAAAAATTAATCATGATAGGCGTTGGAGTTTTATTTTTAATTTTAATTATACGTAATATTACATTTGTTACTGTAAAACCTGAAACAACTACTAAAAGTGCAACTGTTGTTTATAGAAATCCGCCTAATGTGAATACATATTATGTGAATACAAATCCACCACGTTATAACTCATATAAAGCACAATATTATAATTAAATTTTATGAATTGTTACATTATTATATTGTTACATTACATTATTACAAAATTTTACATTATCTTGACATATATTTTTATAAATAACTAATATATGTCAAATATATATCCAAATAATCCAAATAATAATTCAACAACTACTACAAATTATGCATATTTACCTCAACCACCTAGAGCTTGGACCCGATTTGAAAATTCATGTGTGTATTTATCAACAACACAAACAGACCCAAATGCAAGTATTTATGTACCACTTTTAAAACAATATGTGACTATAGGTGAATTAGCATATATTAATCAAATGTATAAAAAAGGTAATATTCTTCAATATAAAGCAAATAGTAGTAATTTAACAAAACAACAAAGATATTCGCAAATTGCTCGTGGATTATGGACAAATAGAACCACCACTTGGGCAACTCAAAGTGATACATATAGTAATCCAAATACACAGAGTTTAAAACGAATTAATTATGGAACAATTCCTTTGGTTCCTGGTACTGAAAACACTACAGGTTCTTTATGTCCACCTATTCCTATAAGACCTTTATATAGTGTTTTACCTGCAACAATAATACCTGATCCAGGTAGAGAAGAACCGCCTATTGACCCACCTCCTGAAGAACCTCCTGCCGGAGAAGAAAGCAAATTAATGCCTGCTTATATTACACCAGCTCAACCTGCAGAATCTACTTTAATTCAAGATGGTGGAAATTTAATTTGTAATCAAATTGAAAATATTTGTACAGGTGAGATTATTAAAGAACTTACTGGGTCAGCACAATGTGCACCAACTACTGCATCAGATGTACCAGGTATACCTCAAGAATTATGTTGGAATGATGCTTTAAATACTTATTTCCCTCGTCAACAATTGAATTATGGGACAAGTAGTGATAAGTTTCCTGAAAATTATAAAGGACTTGTAAGTGCTGTGAAACCGATTCCTCCTATCTTATCAGTTGAACAATCAAGCATAATTTATGTTAATAATTCTGGAACAATTACATTAAATTGGGAATTTAATTATTCATCATGCATTCCTATTATTAGTTTTTTATTATATGAAAATGGTATTCTTATTGAAACAATTAACTATGAATATAGAAGTATTTCTTTAAATAATTTACCTGTTTTAACTAATTTAAATTTTACATTAATTGCACATTCTACTAGTGGAGATTCTGAACCTTCTAATTCTGTAAATGTATATATTGCACCACCATAAAGCAAAGAAAAATCAACAATATTATTTTATGGTCTCATTTCAGGATACATACAAATTTGCTGACTTGGATAAATATCACCTGACATGCATTGATC
>Ga0164296_1000782_pt1 | contig 36405 bp, 22 predicted proteins | sample GEODES057metaG_FD_113533 | JGI IMG/M metagenome (GOLD analysis project Ga0164296, IMG submission 113533) | Dystrophic lake water microbial communities from Trout Bog Lake, Wisconsin, USA - GEODES057 metaG | ecosystem: Environmental > Aquatic > Freshwater > Lake | place: USA: Trout Bog Lake...
GTTCTGAGGGGAGGGAGTGACGGCAACGTCACTCCCTTACCCGACGCAACTCCGCCGTCGTCCGTTCATGCCACTCCCGACTTGCTCCGTTTCGCTGCCGGTTTCAGAACGCCCGGTCAGTGCTTGGTAATTTGCACATCAATGCTCCAATTTTAATACGTTCAATCGAACGTGATTTGTGGCGGCTTTCTGGAATTGGAAAGCCGGTAATTTTGTTAGACACCATCCCCTTCCGAGTTCGGAAGGCAAAAATGCGGCCTGACAGCACGCGGCAAGTTGCGGCAAAAGGCGGCAATGAACTTGCCGCTTTTTGCCGCAATGACCGGTGAAATGTTGCCGCCACTTGCCGCCCTTTGTCACCGGCAGTTGCCGGAATTTGTCGCCATTTGCCGCAAACTCGGTGCAGTTTCATCGCAATTAAACCTTTACCTACTCCTTACCGTTGAATGGCTCCGGTGGATTATCCTGTGCGTTGATGTCCGAAACGGCACAACGAAAACGCGGCGGCAGGGCGTATCACAGCGTCCTGGAACCGCACTTTGATTTCATCCACCAGCAACGTCAGCGGCGCAAAACGTGGCAGGAAATCGCCGATCTTCTGTTCAGCGAAAAAAACATCCGAGTGACGTTCTATGCACCGTATCGCTTTTACCGGCGCAGATTAAAAAGAGCGGCGAAACCAAATTGGGAAAATTCCGCCGCCGAAATCCAACCCGCCAAGCCAGCCAACCCAGCCAGCCAGCCGCCATCGCGTCCGGCACCGTTGCCAAAACAAAACACTTTCAACCGTCCAAACATCAAAAACATTAACACCGACCAAGAGTTCACATGAATACCATCAAACGCATCCACATCAATCCCCAATCCAAAGGCAGCCTCGGCAAAAGTTTCGAGGCTGAGTTCCGCACCGCCTGGCTCGATTATCACCAAATCGTCTGGAATGGCTCCGACCTCGATGACCGGCACCATTCCTTTGCCGACCGGCATCCCGAACAGGTGCTGTCCTATACGCTGGGCAATGACGACGACAGCAAATCCACCCTGCTCGGATTGTTCCGCAACGTGTCCCGTAGTAATGCGCCGGTTCACGTCATTGATTGCCGGGCGCAGGCCGATGGTCTCATTGTGCAGGCTTTGGAATCATTGCAACTGCTTGACTCACTCGCGACGCAGGGCATCCGGTTCACATTTTTTCTGTTCCCCAGTGAAGACACGGAGAGCATGAATAATCTGCTCGACCTGTTTTATTTTGCTGGCGACCGCGTGGATTATGTCGTGGTCCACAATCCGGCCAAGGTCAGGACCAATCTGTTCAAGAAATCCAACATCGAAGCCGAGTTGAAAAAGTTCGGGGCGAAGGAACTGACGTTGCCGGTGGTGACTTCAATCACGTTGCTGGCCATCAAACGTGCCGAGGCCAAGGCGGGCCGCAAGTTGAGTTTTGCGGAAGTGGCGACTCCCGGAGCCTCGCATTTGGAATTGATGCTGGCCGGTGAAATGCAATGGGCGATGCAGCAGATGTTCCGGCAGTATGACGCCATTGCCGATTTGCTGGTGCCGTTGGAACAAGTGCCAGAGGTTGAACCACAGCCAGAACCGGAGGCGAAACCTAGCCGCTCTAAACAACCGATGCTCAATCTGGGCGAATGAGTATGGACTTGGACAAGGATGACTTGGCCGTGCTTTGCACCAGCATGACAACGGACGAAGTAGATCGGGTTCACCGTCTGCTGCACGAATGGAGCGTCGGGCCAGAGGCCAGTTTCCCGGTGCAACTCGCGTTGCTCACCAAGGCGCAATGGCGTATCGCGGCCAGCCTGCCGCGCGCGATGGAGGATTCCCGGAAGTTAATTGAACTGCATCTGGCCGAATACCGGCGGCAGACCAAAGCGGTGACGGATGATTTTTCCAGTGCAGCGCAAATCCAGACGGATGAATTAAAAAACGCCGTGGAGCTTCATGCCAAAATCACCCAACTGGCCGCTGAACAAATTCAGGTGCGGCTCTACGATGCGGAGACAGTCGCCCGACGGGTGAAATCTCTGATGGAAACAGCGGCGTCCGAATGGAAAAACATCAAGGCCAGCACCACAACGGAATGCCACCGGCTGCAACAGGTGTCGAATGATTTGCAAGACCGGTTCGCGTGGCGGGTGCTGCTGCGGTCGGTCGCCTGGTTTTTGCTGTCACTTGGCTATGGGATTTGCATCGGCCATTATTGGACACGATGAAAATTGTTGTCCACGGCGCAGTCGCGCTGGCAAAAGTCGCGCGCGAATCCAATTCCAATGATGTGTCGCCGGTCGTCGCGTCAAGGTAGTCAGTCCTCATAGGCGGACTGCTCCACCGTTGACCCGCCGCCCGGCTCCGGGGCTTTTCCGTTTAGGATTTCGCGCGGAGAGTGTTGTTCACGGAAAAAGAACTCGGCTCACTGTTAGTCTAGATAATGAGCAATACTATGGTGCGGCGCAACGTGTTGGAATTCATGTTTGCTCTGCGAACCTACACCCAGCATCAGACACTAACCACAAAAGTTCGCAACCCGCGCCTGTCTGACTGCTTCCCGCACGAGAAACATTCATCAGCGCACAAGTTGCGAGCAGAAAGCCACGCCAACAGATTTCCCCGGATGCGGGCGGGCGCAATCTCGGCAATAAATATGCCTGCAGGCGCGGTCCATAGCCTGATAATTCCGCCACGACCAACGCCTTGTTATTTATCAGTCCCGCGCTGGCTCGGCCACTCTCTTTCAGGCCCCTCATTTCCTGAAAATACAAATTTATTGGTCATCTGACTAAACCACGCATCGAGCGCCTTGTTCATTTCGCCAATAGTTTTCTCGTCCGTGTTGGCCAGGTTCCTTACTTCGCCAATGTCGGTCGAAAGGTCGAATAATTGGTCCGGCTTGGTTCCGTCTCGCACAAGTTTCTCATGCCCTTCCAGCGCGGCGGCCTGTTGCCTTTCATTCAATCGCCAAAACAACTGATCATGTGGTGCCCCATTTTTTTTGCCACTCAAGTATGGAACTAGGTTGACGCCATCATAGGGCCGGTCTGTTGGCATCGGCACGCCGGCACAGGTTAAGGCCGTCGCAAACACATCAAGTGAACTTACTGGCTGGTTATAATCTTTGCCGGCCGGAAGGCTTGCTGGCCAGCTCACCACGAAGGGCACGCGGACACCGCCTTCATAGACGCTGTGCTTGCCATCGCGCAACGGGGTGTTCAGTCCGCCGTTGGGGGGAATCCCTCCGTTGGCTGCGGAAAATGGCGCGCCATTGTCGCTGAAGAAAAATACCAGCGTTCTTCCGTGCTGCCCAGTCTCTCGCAAGGCAGACATTGTCTCGCCAACAGCATCATCCATCAAACTCACTTGCGCGGCGTAGGAACGGCGTTTTTCATCCGGTATATTTTTGAAACGTGCCAATCGTTCCGGCGTCGGCTCGTTGGGGGCGTGGGGCGCGTTGAAGGCCAGATATAAAAACCATGGCTCATTTTTGTGTTCACGAATGAAATCTGCTGCGTGATGTCCGAAAGCCAATGTCAGATGTTCCTTCACATCAACTGGCTTGCCGTTCTGCTCAATCGGAAGGCAGGCCTCATTGGTCGGGTTAGGGATCCAATCAAGATAGCGATGATACCCACTGATGAAACCAAAAGTTTCCTGAAATCCTCGGTTCTCCGGCAGAAATTCCGGCGCTCCACCCAGATGCCATTTGCCAATCCAGCCAGTGGCATAACCGGCCGGCTTCAAAAATTCCGGCAATAATTTTTCCGTCAGCGGTAATCCTTCCTGATGATTAGTCGGATCATATTTTGTGTTATGCTCGTGACCAAACCGCGCCTGATACCGGCCCGTAAGCAATCCCGCGCGGCTCGGACTGCAATACGGATGCGAGACGTAGGCACTGGTGCAGCGCAAACCCTCGCTCGCCAGACGGTCAAGATTTGGTGTCGGGATGTCCTTGCAACTCTGAAAACCCACATCCGCGTAGCCTTGATCATCGGAGAGGATGACAAGGATGTTCGGCTTGGTTGTTTCAGCTCTCAATGTTGACACTGCTGCCAACAGAATGCCGGAAAGCGATAAAAAATGTTTTTTCATTAAAATGTCGGTTGCTGAGTGAATTGGTTCTCGCACGAGACGAAAAAATTCATAGGAACATTTTTTATTTTTAACCCAGATACATCAAAAACCAAGCATACAGTAATTAAACGGCATTCAACTCAGATTAAGCAAACTCCTGCTGTCGATGTCTCGTTTCCAAGTTCGCTGGCGTTGTTTTTATTTGGCTTTGTCTGCTGGCTTGTTTGTGGATTCAACTGGGACATCAATGAGCGGGCGGTTGAAAACCCACTGCAATCCGCGCTCGAAACGCTCACGGATATGGTCGGAGTGATGGCCGGGTGGTTCGTAAAATGCGCAGCGCCCGGGACGCGACTGTAGCATTTCGTAAATTTTCCGCGCGCCTATGTTCGCCAAAAATGCGTCCTGACTCGCTCCATCAAGATAAACTGCCTGACCGGCGGCAAAGGCATGGGGATTTTTTCCCACGATGGTTAACGGGTCGTTGTCCAGCCAGCGCTGCCAGATTTCTGGGCGGAAATTTCCCGCCGCGTCGAACAGCCAGTTAAATTCGCCGCGATGCGGAAACGTGCGAGGTGCGTAGGCGGCGGATAAACCGAAAAGATAATTTAGTGAGCCATTGGTCGGCATTAGTGATTGTCCGGCGGCGATCTTTTTTATTTCTGCCAGCGGCACGTTTGTCACGGCAGGAACCATGGCCAGATGGAGATGGCTGAGGGGGAAATCCGAATCCGGACTGAGCGCAATCACCGCGTCAAAGAGTTTTTGGTGTGAACTGCCCAACCGCAACGCGCCGAAGCCACCGCTGGAATGGCCGGCAATGATGCGGCGCACACCATTCGTGGGCAGGATATGCAGCCTCTCCACTGCGGGGACGATTTCATCGCAGACGTAATCCTCGTAATTCCCCTGCGCGGCGGAGTTCAGATACTGGCTGCCGCCCCAGCGGGTCTTGCCATCCACCATCACGATAATCATCGGCGTGATTTCATCGGCAATTTTTTGCGTGAACTTCAGCCAGAAATTTGAATTTTGTATGAAGCTTTTTTGGACGTTGTTTCCATAGCCCGGCAGATAATAAACCACCGGCAGTCGCACGTCATTGGTCGCCTGCGCGGGAAGAAAAGCCGGAATCGTCCGCGAGGTGGGGTCGTGCAGCGGGTTGTTCTTCAGCAGATGGCTCTCGAATTGCAAAATTTCCATTCGCGCTTCGGCGGCGGACAAAACCCACGGGGACGCGGCCAGCAACCCCCATGATATCCAAAGCAACTTTGCAAGACTGCTTGTGCGTATTTTCATTTGGTTTATTGGTAACGAATCCGTCATTGATGGTTGAAACGGATTACAACCGCGCTGGCAGCCGGGATCTCGACTCGGAAAAAGCCGCTAACCAAATCAATTGATTTCGCGGACCCAAGCTCATTCCATTTTGCATTCCAGTGGCCGTCTTTGTTGATTTGATCCCCGCCCAGAGTTTGGCCCGAACGGGCAGCGACATCATTGCCGGGAACCGCGAGACGCATCGCTTCTGCTCGCTTGAATCCAGCCTTGTTTAACTCGATGGCCACAATTGCTGTTCTTGCCGTGGAACCGCTCTCCTTGTTGATGACCGTGACGTAAAGATTTTTATCTTCGCCCAAAACGGCATAGACGCTGAGGTTGAGTTTTTCCGGATTTGAAATGGTTGTGGAAATAATCCTGCCGTGACTACCTAAATCAAATGCCTTGATGCCGTAACCGAGCGGACGAACCTCATAGCCATTGGGAACAGAAACGATGGCTGTGTATTTTGATGGCAGAAGACCGTTTCCCGCTGCCACCCGATCGCCGGTGTGAAAATTAAGCCCGGCAGCACCATGCTCCGCCCACCAATACATGAAGTCCAGCCCCCACAAAGCGGAAGCAAATGTGTTGCTCACGTTGGTCGCACCGCCGTTGTAATAATTATTCACTTCTTCGAGCCGGTAAGGCAGGCCATTGGAAATAGCCATCGGCACAAAACCGGCATAAAGATTTTCATAAGTTTGCAGAAACTCATCGGACAGCATCCGGCTGCGTCCGATTTCCGGCGTCGGCACCTTGCCGCCAGCACCTCCGGCGTAGAGATGCTCGGTGATCAGGGTGACGCTGTTGGATGAACCAAAATCTGCGATGAAATTGCGCGCCCAACTAGGGTCTTTGTGAACGCCTGGCCCGCAAAATTTCACGGTCGGCACAGCCGCTAAAATGGCGTCGGCGAATCTTTTCCATTCTTTTGCGAAGGCCGAATAAGTGAACCGCTCCGCTCCCGGCCCCATTCGCTCATTGGCAGGACGATCATCTACCGCTGTGACCGGATAGGCGCTCGGCTCCTGCCCAATGGAAAATGAATCCACCAGGGATGCGTAGTGATCCATGATGTATTTTACGGTTTGAGCAGCCACTTGCGGATCGCCTTGGTGAAGTTGCAGGCAATAGATGACTTTCACATCGGCAGCTTTGGCAAAGGCAAACAGGCTGTCCCAGTCCGCCGATCCGGGTAATTGCTTCACGTCGCGGTCAGACGTGTTACCGCCGATGCGAAGACTTTTAATACCCAGCGTGTGAAATAAATTGATCAGCGGCTGATTGTCCGGGCGGAAATAGTGAAGGCCATTTTCATTCGGCAACAACAATTTGGCTTCAAAACTTAATCCGATAAAATTCGTTGAAACCGCCGCACCAGGATGGGCCACATCCAGCGTTGCGGTAATGATTGACGCTGCTTCGGCAGCCGTTACCTGCGGGTGACTGCAAGTCGTAACAAAAGACAAAATGGATATTCGAATGTAGCGAGCAATATGATTTTTCAGGTTTTTATTCATAACGGAAAAGAGCTGTGGCCGCGCAGTCGCTGTTGGCCAACAACCGAACCCAATAGGCGGAAAAGGCACCAGGAAAGTGATACTGAAGGCTTTGACCGGGCGGCACGCTGACTTTTTCGTAAGTCACCCACTTTCCCGTGCCGGTAATATCCACTTCCACGCGAAATAAAACCGGTGTAGCAGAATCGTGCGAAAGCGTGAGCGTTTTTTTGTCGTAGCCGGTCATCAGGTATGGGTCACTGGGTTGACCTGATTTGACCGAAGTTTGTTTCCACGGCCCGCCGATGCCGCGCGGTTTACCAAGCTGCCAGAGATCGTCCACCGCGCCGACCCAGAGCGCGCATTTGCCGTCGTCGGAGCGGACAATGTGCTTGCCGGTCGCGCTGCCGGAGACGCCGCTCATCACGAGCAGACCGCGATAACTCGCGTAATCTTTGATATGCCGGTTATGCGTGCTGATAGGACGAATCTTTGCGAAGCCGCCAGCGCTTTCGGCGGGCAATTCGTAAAATGTCCCGAATGCATTGAACAAATCGCGCTCGGTGACAACTTCGCGGCAAACTCTTTCGTCACCGCCAGCGCCAGCTTGCTCGAACGAAATGTCACCCTTTGGCAGCCGCCAGCGATGACCGTTTTCGACGCAAATGACGGAGGCGTCGTCCGCCGTCAGAAAATCGCGCGGAATGGCGAGATTGGTTTTGGCCCACGCCACGCTGGCGAGATCATTCGTTAGCCGAAGTTTCAAATCGCCATCAAGTTCGTAGCAGGATGAGTTGCCGTCGGCAGCGATACATTGCAATGTCCTCGTATTATTACCGCGTTGGTGAAGCAGGCCGCCGCTGATATTTGTTTCCCCTGGCCGAGCGAGGCCAGAAAACATTGTCGCTGCGTTATTGCTGCGGCTATCAGTGTCGTGATAATGAAAAAAAGCAGTGACATTCGTGCAATCGCGACTGGCCATCACTCGCACCCATGCGCCGATTTCGTTTGATGCAAATTCCGTCCAGATCGAACTGTGTGCCGACACCATGATTTCGCGCAGTTTTTTCCAAGTGCCGTTGCCTTGAGTATCCACTTCGAGCGTGAACGTAACCGGCTTCGCATTGTCGTCGCTCAAAAAAAGAGTGCGATACTTGAAGCCGGAAAAAAGAAACGGATCGGAAACTTCGCCTGCCGCCACCGAATCATCCAGCCACACTGCGCCACGGCCAAGCGCCGGACCAAATCCATCAAGTTGCGGAGGTTCCAAAAATTGCAGATTCGACTGCGATTGTCCCGCCTGCGCAAGCTCGCCCTTCATCACGCGCTTCACCTCGATTTTCGTCGCGTCGTCGCAGCCAATGACAATGCGGTCGTTCCAACGGCAGAAATCGCCGATGATTTTCAAGTAGGTTGAACGTGGCGCGATGCCGGCGGAGTTGGTGGCACAAAAGTTTTTTGGAAAATGCCAGAACTCGCCGTGCATCGTCATCAGCAAATCCTTCTCGCCAATGTCACGGATGCGCGGCCATTCTGTGAACCAGCCGTGCGCGCCGTCGTAGGCGTTACTGGCCTTGGGTAATCGGTAGCCGTGCCAAGTCCCGCGATCGAGGCACATCAAAATCAGCGAGCGCGAATCCCAGCCGATGCTCCAAATCGGATCGGTGGCCGGATGCTCGTTGCCGTAAATTCCGCCCGGCCCGGTGACCTCCGTGAATTGATTGCGGCGGACAAGCTGCCAGTCTTCGCCCGGCTTGCGCCATTCCGCGAGCGCGCCGCTGATCGTGGCGGGGTCGGTTTCCGCCGCCGTGCCGCGCTGGCCGTTTTGCGCATAAACGACGCGGCTTTGACCGGAGTAAAGTCCCTTGCCGTGATAACCAGGCAAAGTTGAGGTAACCGTTGCGGGATTCGCTTCAGCAGTCTGTCCGGGCTTGGAAGGATTGTTGTCCTTGATAAGTCCGGTGACGGCGAGTGTGTTGACGTTCACTTCGTAAAGCCCTTCCTCCATCGTGGCGAAATAGATTTTGTCCGCAGGATCGTCAAGGTCGCGCGCATTGGCCGTGAGTCGGCCCGGCATGAATTTGGGCGCGACGAAGCGAACATTGCGATTGGTGTCAATGAAATATGGCCCAATGATCAATTGCTGCGACTCGCGATGGATCATCCGATTGCCGGGCGTGCCACCGACGCTTTCGGGCCGGATGATTTGTTTTAGACCGGGCGTAATTTCATAAAGTTTGTCCGTCGAACCAAAGGGACGGTGTGGCGCGTAAGCGACAATCCAGAGTCGATCCGCCCACGGCATCACCGCGCCCGTGCCACACTCACCCTCGTCATTGAACATGGCGAGTTGGGGGTAGATGCCGGACAATGACGATGATTCAGTTGCAAAAATTGTGGGCGGCACAAACAACGCGGACAAACTCAAAACTAGCGCACAGAATTTCATTCAATTGGTTACGCTAAAATCTAGGGCGACCGCAAACGAAAGAACAGGACGGCGTTCGTTGCTTGCAGAGATGCGGACCACTGATTGGTCAGCCCGGAACCGGGCACATCCGTCCAATTGGCTCGCAGTCCAACGCTCAGGTTGTTGGTCTGCGACTGCAACACCCAGCCGGTGTAATTTGGCGGCCATTGCAACTGAAGCGTCGCGCCGCTGACAGCAAAGCTCAAGTTAGTTGGCGGCGGAATCAGCCCGGTGGGATTGAGGTTGAATTGCTGGTTGGGGGCACTGTTGAAAATCTGCTGATCAAACTGCGCTCCCGGAATTACACTGCTGCCGGTAACATCAAGATACAATCCGCTCAAGCGGTTGATGAAATTGTAGCAGCCGTTGCCGGCAGAAACCGGCAACCATTGGTCGCTTTTCAATGCGCCAAAGGTTTGCTGGGAAACCAGAGCGCCGCTGCTCATGGAAGCCCCAGTTACATTCATGTCCTTGCCGCTGTTTTTATTTTTGATCTGGAAATAGCCGCTGTCAGTGGGGATCAACTGCCACTGGTCGCTGCCGAATGAATTTGTGAAGCCAATGATGACTGCTGCGCCGTTGGCAGTTGAGGCGTTGGTTACGATTGCGAAGAGAAAACTGTTCGCGTCCTGCACATTGATATAACCGTCCACGTCCGGGGGATTGAAAAAAGTTTCCGCGCCAGTGCCGCTGGTGCTAATCGTCGCACCTGTGCCGGACTGATAATTCTGCGAATAATAATTTTGAGAGCCGTAATTCTGCGACTGGATGGCTGCGTTCACCAGTGTGTTATTGAAAAAGAAATTGTGCGAAGTGAAACTGGTCGCCGGAGTGGATCCATTCCGCAAGCCATTGCCGCCGAGACATCAGTTGCCGATGATGCTGTTGTATTGAACCGGGTTGTTCGTGATGGCGTTGTTGTAAAGGTTGACGCCTTTGTTGGTATAGTTATTACAGATGTTGCCCAGCGCCAGATTATGCGACGCGGCTTGCTCGATGAATACCCCATCCTCGTAGAGATCGTGCAAATAATTAAATTTCACCACGGCACCGCTGGTGTAAGAGTCGCAATCCACCGCATACATGTCAGTCTTGACGACTTCATTGTCGGAAATCAGGCACTTGCCGCTGCTTTGCTGCAACCAGATGCCCCGCGCCGAAGCATTGGTAATGGTGCAGCGGGTCACGATGATGGGTGTTCCGCAAGAGTTGAAATGCACCACATCCGACGCGCCGCGTATGGTGAAATTAGTCGCAAAATTTTGCAGGCGCGTCGAATCCACTTGAATCATCGAGCCGCTTAAAAATGAGATGCCGTCTATATTGGTATTATTGCCGCCGTCAATTATGCCGCCCGAAATGGAAACTCTCGCCGGTGCCGCTCCGTCGTCACTGATAACCGAAGTGGCCGTGGTAGAGCCATTAACTTGAATCGTTCCGTTCAGCAACACACAGCTGTTCGACGAAAGCATCAGCGGATTCGCACCGACGGTGAAGGTGCCGTTGAGATGCAAAATGATGACGTTGGTTGGATTGGCGGCGTCCGCGCTGCTGTATTGCGCCTGCACGTTATCAATGGTTGTCGAGTTGATGGTCAAATCGGTGCGGCCCATGCCGTTGACGATGACATTGGTGTGCTGGTCGTTAATCAGCGGCGGATAAAAATAGGTCTGCCCGGGCGCGCTCAACGGCGATTTGTAAGCAACGATTTTGTCACCCGAACCGCCGTTAACAAAATTCGTGCCGTTGCCGGGAGTAAACAGATTGTCCAAAAAGATGTTTTTGCTGCCGCTGGAATTGATTCCCGCCACAGCGTTGTTGCCAAGCGAATCCGAAACAATCATCGTGTTCGTCCCGTCCGCAAAAATCCCCGTGCCATTATAGTTGCAAGTATTATTCGCAATCACATTGTCGTTGCCGCTACTAAAATAGATGCCTGTTGAGTTGAAGTTGCAGACATTGTTGGCAAACGTGCTGTAAGCACAGCCAATTCCAATTCCGATGGCATTGTTATGGCAATAATTTTCCAAACAGGCCGCTTGCGTCGCGTTGGTGATATTAATGCCAGTTCGGCTGGAGCACCCGGAAACTTCACAACGGGTGACGGTCAGTTCATTGTCGTAATTGGTGTTGCCGTTTCCACAAAGAAAAATTCCTTCCTGCCCGCAGTTCAAAACCGTCACGCGGTCCACGTTGACGCGACTGACTGTCGGGGCGAGAATGCCATTAATATTTGCTCCGCTGCCATCGAGCCATCCACCGGCGACCGACACATTGGTCGAACCAGAGATGATTTGTATCAGCGGCACGCTCACCGATGAATTTGTCGCCTTAATAACCGCGCCGCCGGCTACCAGAAATTCGTGTGATCCGAGCACCAGGCCAGCACTGCTTACCCAATACGTCGCGCCATTCGTCAGGCGGATGACGATGATGTTGGTCGGATACGAACTACGGGTATTGTTGAGGAGGGTTTGCAGCGTGGCAATCGAACCTGAAGTATCGTTGATTGTTTTTACCGCACTATCGCCAGCAGGGTTTTCAATGAAAGAACTGTTGGGGACGGTGTAAAGCATCCGACCAACACCCTGACCGGCAAACGTGGTGGCCAAGGGAATGCCAAACCAAACCAACCCGAGACCTAAGCTGATAAAGGTTTTTTGGTATAACTCCATTTTATAGCTTGGGCCAGCACGACCTACTGCCATCCTACCACCGTTCAGCAGAGATGACTGGCACGGTGGTCAATTTGGTATGGGTTCACTCCGTTTCACGGATGTTCGTTCGGCGGGCGAGCGAGCAGGCTCTTCCGCATGGCTTGATATTGCACGACACTATCTTTGGTAATGGTTTGGGTCTTAATCAGGATTTTTCCACCGGCCAACTCCGACTTGTCCCCGCGAAGATATTTGACCATGCGGTAGATAGTTTGCCAGCCAATTTCCAAAGGTTTTTGTGCAACCGTGCCATAGATATCGCCGCTGGCAATTCCATCCAGTGTTTCATTGGAACCATCGAAGCAAACAATCCTGAACTGACCCGCTTTAGCCGCTGCCCGGACGGCGGTGAGGATGGCCGGGCCATGGTAGCCATATATTCCGACCATTCCAGCCAAGTCGGGATACTTGGCCATCGCCTCTTGCGCGTTTTTTTGGGCCACGGTGATTTCGGCCCCGTCCGCCAGCGTATCCACAATTTGAATATTGGATCCGGCCAATGCGTCTTGGATGCCGGCCAGTCGTTCCTTGGTGTTTTGTGCGTTTGCGTAGCCGACAAATAGAATAATTTTGCCGCCCTGGGGCAACGCCGTCTTGAGCAATTCCGCTGCCTGCTTGCCGGCAGCCAGATTGTCCGTCCCGCTATAACAGGCGCGACGGCTTTTTTCCGCGTCGCTGTCCGCGCATACCAAAAGGGTTTGGGCGGCGATGGTGTTCAGAAAATCTGTTTCGTTATCGGCTTCAAGCGGACTGACGGCGATACCGTCCAAACCGGCCTGAGCGAGTTTTTGAAGAAGGTCCTGCTGCGCAGCCGCCGTGCGCTCGGCGGGAAAACGAAAGTCCAGATCCACATCCCCCAGTTGATGCACGGCGTAGTCACAACCCAACCGGACAAACGACCAGTAATCATCGGGCGTCCGGCCGACAAAAACCAAATGCAGCCGTTTCACTGGGTTCCCATTGACCGTCGCGCCGCCTTGTTGGTTGCAACCTGATAATGTCAGGAGGAGTCCGAACAGGATAAGAAGGTGCTTTGTTTTCAGGATCGAATTGTCGTAATTGGTTTTCATATTTTTCTTAGATCCGTGTCTATGGCACTGTGCGTCACGGATGGCTCTAGTCCAACAGGACAATATCGCGAAATGAGAAATAAATCAGTTCGGAAATTTCAGAGTTGCCAAGGTAGTATCCGGGATGCTGGAGAGGTCGTCCTGATAAAAAAACCAATCGTAAGTTCCAGGGCTAAAGGTGGTGATTTTATACATTTTCTCTATTTTAATCCACGTCGCTGAACCGTCCGCTGATAACGTGTTGCCGCCATCTGAAAAAGCTTGCCCGCTGCGCTTGTGAACCGGATTACCGGAAGACCATACACCAAAGTTGCCACGCACAATATCATCCGCCGCCAGCGTCCAACCGGGCTTGGCATTGCCTAGTTTTACCGGACTTAGGGAAGTAAACGTCCCAGCCGAGTTGTTCCAGGAATCAATCCCGCCCATATACTCATAACCAATCTGCCACTGGGGAACGGGCGTCGCATTTGCATTATAGACGATCAATCCCTTACCGTTGAATTCAGGACAAACCCAACTGGCAGCGCTGTTGGTTTGAGTCGGGTCAAGACCTACAGATTTGGATTGTGTTGCCGAAGTATCATCCAAAGCGTGCAGGTTGTAGCGATGAGGCAAAGTCGGCGCAACCAAATGAGGCGTGAATAGCTGGTCACTGTTATCACCGGCATAAATAGTCAAACCAAGCCCAATTTGCTTCAGATTGTTCAGGCATTGGATGCGTTTGGCCCTTTCCTTGGCACTCGCCAAAGCTGGCAACAGCATGGCCGCCAGAATCGCAATGATGGCAATAACTACCAGTAGTTCAATCAGCGTGAACCCCATTGAGCGATGGAACCGTGAATGTTGGACTTGTAGGCGGCGCATATTTTTTACGTTAAGGCGGATGTTGTTTAAGGCAATTTTTTGAGCAAACTCTCCCCACGCCTCCTAACGTTGGCGCAGGGAGGTTGAATGTCATATCACTTAGGGATAGACCATGCGGTAAAACACAGCGCCATTAGCCGGATTGATTGGCAAGTTTGTAGAATTTACCAATTGCGATCCCGGCAAAGTTACCCAGTTAGCGGCATTCGTGACTAGCCCAACCGATAAGGAGTTCGTCTGGATCTGTAGATGCCAACCCGTATGATCGGCGGGCCAAGCGAGCGTCAAAGTGCTTCCGCCACCCGTGACCGTTGCCGTTATGTTGGTAGGCGTTGTATTGACCGGAGGTGTAACCGTTAATACTTGGATGGAGCCATCCACAGCCAGATTATTTGCAAGGGTTACACCGGTCGGCGGAATAATTGTCATCGCCACTCCATTGGAGACGCCCTGACTGAAGACATAGAAGGTGTCCCCCACGTTGAGGGTTGGGCCAAGATTGGTGACCACCAAGGTCGCCCCACCGGTATTGGTAATAACGCCGCTGACGACCATGGCGCTATTCGAGGGTGACGCTGATTCGTCCAGCGAAACCACCGTTTTCCCCGACAAAGTCAGACTCCCGTTGTTCGTCAAAGTGCCAATGGCCTGACCAAAAGTCGAATTGCCACCGAGTTGTAATGTGCCGCCAGCTTGGATGACGGTATTACCGATAATCGTCCCATAACCCATTAATTTCTGGTTATTGACCACAGTCAGCTTCCCATCCACACGACCGGACACATCCAAGTAAGCATTCCCAGAATTGAGGTTGATGATCGAGCTGTTCGTAAGCGCTATCGTGCCGGCCAATGCCAAAACCGTATTGGGGTATGTATTCTGGATTAAGGTGGGTCCTGTGTAAGTGTTCTGCTTGGTAAACGTCAGTTTTCCAGTTCCCGTGGAGCTGGGGTTGCTGTTCCGAATCGTCAAAACCCCCACTCCGGTGCCGCCGTTAAGAATTGGAGCACTCATTCCAATTGTCGTCTTGCCGCTGGTGTCAATAGTCCCGCCGCCATCCAGAAGATTTACGGTCACCGATGAATCAAATAAGTTCGACAATGAGGAACTGTTCGCCACGATCGCACCGCCGTTGAAATTGATGACGGCATTGCCCGGGGTTGCACCGGTCTGCAAAGCGAAGCTGCCGGCCGTTATGATGGTGCCATTCGTATAAATATTAATTACCGTTTTCGATCCATTGGTCCCACCATACGCTAGGAAATTTGTTTCGCCCCGTTTCATTGTCAAAGAGCCGTTGACGACGTCAATCGTCGCAGTTCCCGCCCCGATGCCAACGCGAAAATAACTATTCGCTCCGGCGCTATTCGTATAATAGCCCGTGGTCGTTGCATCACCTATGACCAGATGACCATTGCCAGCGTTCGTGCTGCCAGCAGGCGCCCCAATAATCGTGCGGCCTGCGGTGCTAAAAGCCGCCCCGTTCCGAATTACCAGTTTGCTGTCATGACCGGTGGCCGCCCAGCCGATGTTGACGTCAGCGTTGTTGGCGGAGGTCGGAAACCCGGGAAGGATTTGATTGGCATTGATATTAACCGTCAAGTCTTCAACATAATTGTTGGTTGATCCAGTGTTGGGCGCACCCACATACCAATTATTGGTGTAACTATAATTCGGGACGTTGATGTTGACCGTGGCAGTCGCATTGCTTAACCCAAAAAATGCGGGGCGATAATTGTTCAAGCAACCCGAGCCAATATTGAGCGTGGCACCATTCGCCAATTGAGAGTATCTGCCTACCCCATTGTTGGTAAAGTTGGAAAGATTCACCGTGACATTGGTGTCAATTTTAATCAAGCCATCACTGCTGGGAGCGATGCTGTCGTTTTGAACTGTCCAACTGGTCACGCCTCCCAGATTGCCGAACTCAAGCGCATTGGTTATTGGGCCGGTGGCGTATGGAGCACCAGGTGACGCGGAAGAAAAAAGCAGAATGGATCGCCCCCCGAGATCAATAATGTTGGTGGCAGCTGTCTGGTTCACACCAAAAAAGGTCCAGTCGGCGCTGCCGGGGACGGAGGTGTTTGGCGACCAGTTGGCGGCCGTGTTCCAAGCGCTGGACGTCGTGGTGCCGATCCAGTCAAACGGCGCGGCCTGCACTGCCGTGATGGCGGCGAAGGTTGCTGCAAGCGAGAGAGCCTTCCGAACGACTATGTTCTTGATGGAGCAATTATATTTAACTGACATAAATGTTTTTAGTTTTGGCGACACTGGTGTTTGGCTTCGATGATGACTTTCTCCCAGATTGGTTCCGATTACAACCAAGAGCGGATTAAATATCCGCCATTTGACATTAATCCGGATTCACCCCCGCGTTGGCTAACAGGCTGTTGAAAAACGATTTTTTGGACACTTTTTCATACGAAAACCCCAATGATTTCGATGGTCGATTTTAAAAAACATGGCTTTTTCAACACCCTGCTAACAGAACCATCGCCAAATAAGAAGTTTTGATGACCTGCGAGAATCGGCTGACGGCGTTTTAATTCCATAATTTCTATTGTGACACCGGTGCGTTGAAAATCAAATTGGCCTGGTTGAAAGCCCCGCCAGATTTTTCCGCGCCGCCAACGATGACCAACTGCGAGAAATAATTATTCGTGGCGTGGGAATTTCCGGAAACCAAATTCAGATCGCGATTACCCACGCAAACATTGTTGAAAAAGAAATTCCCGCCCGCCGTCCGGTCGCCGGCCCGTCCACCGACGCTGACACCTTTCACATTTCCCCGGCAAAGATTCGCGGCGATGATGTTCGGACCGGTGTTGCCAACCACCTCTTCATTCCAAACATGGATGCCGGACCGGTTGTTGCCCAAAAGCAGGTTGCCAAACACGAGATTGTTCGTAACCGCTTCTTCGATGAAAACTCCATGTCGGCGATTTCCGTTGCAGATATTGAACAGCACATTGCAGTCATTCGCATGGGCATCCACATCAATGCCGTCCTGCTGATTACCCACGCAGGTGTTGCCGATAGTGTGAACATTACCCGCCACATGCAGCCAGATGCCGCGTCCGCCACTGTCCGCGATGGTGCAGCCGTTGATGAACAGCGGACAAACCGACTCGCGGCCCTTGGTGCGAATGCCGTCCCGAACCGCGCCCTTGATGCTCACGCCTTCAATCAACGCGATACATTCGTTGGTCGCGCTGATGCCATGCGAAACTTGATGACCGCCATCCAACGTGCCGCCGGAAAATGAGCAATGACCCTGCGGTGACAAGCGAACGACTTGTGTGATCGGCTCGCCCTTTCCATAAACTGGATCCCGCGCTGTGCCCGGATCGGCGCGAATCGAACCATCCAAAATGACGCAAGTGTTTGCCGGAATTTCCAAGCCGGCCGGTTGATGCGAAACAAAATTTCCTTGCAGCCGCAACACCACGACATCGCTTGAATGTTCTACGCGCGCTTTCTGCAAGCCTTCCTGTGCCGCCGCCAAATCCGCCGGCTGGTAGCGGTTGGTCGCACCGAGAATCGTCAAATCGAAGCGACCCATGCCGGGAACGATGACGTTGTTGGAATGCGGGTTGTTAAACGTGGGCGGATTGAAAAAGTTTGGCAGCGGCGTCGCCATTTCCAGGTTCAAGCCAGCGTTGTTGACGAATAAATTATTTTCACTACCTGGAATGGTCTGGGCCGAAGCCAGTAAATCGTTCCCAAAAATCTCGTTGTTTTTACCCCCAACCAAAAGCTCACCGGCCGGGCCGCGACTGCGATTGCCGTTGACGAGATTGCCTGCGCTCGCCGCTTTCAGTTTAATCGCACTTTTGTTTCCATCAAAAAAGTTCCGCGCCACCACGCCGCGTTCGCTCGCGCTAACGACGCCAGTTTTATTCCGAATGAAATCATTCCCCGCGATGACGCTGCGCTGCGAAGTCATCGTGACCGCCGCGCCACGATTGTTGCGGAACTCATTATCCAGACACATGAAGCCCGCCGTCTGCGTCGCCACCAAACCATTGCCGCAATCTTGCACGAAGCAGCGCGTAAAACTGCCCGCATCGTTGACCGCCGCCGCATCGCGTCCTGTGTAGGAAATCGCGCCGACACTGCAACCGCGAATCGAAACATCATCCATGTTGACCTTGCCACAGCCGCCGACTGTAATTCCAGTGAGCGCGACGCCCTGACCATCTAGCACGCCCCGCTCCGAACTGCCCGAAGAAATCGAAACGAATTCCGCATCTTCAATCTGCACGAGGCTTTTGGCAGTGGCGTTTGCCGCAGCCGTGATGCTTGCCCCGTTATCCAAAATCAGACACATACGCGAACCCAGTCGCAGCGGAGTGCTGCCCACAATCAACTTTCCGGAAACGTGGATCACCAAGACCGCGTTGGATTTGGTTGGGCGCGCGGAATTGATCAGTTGTTGCGCCGCTTCCACCGGGCCAGTTGAAATCGTGAGCGTGCTGATTTGCTCCTTCGGCTCGATGATGAACGGCAACTCCGGCGGCGTGAAGAAATGTTCCGCCGCGAATCCACAACTGGCGATCAGCAGCGAAGCGCAACAGCATCCCCGGCGAAAAAAGTTTTTGGTCATGATCATTTTGAGTTTGGTGGGTATTTAAGTTTGGGTGTGCAACCGTCCCATTCGAGTTCCACGCACGAGAGTAGCCAGGTTTTTCCGCGATCGTTGTTGCCTTGGAAGAAAAGATAACTCCGACCGTTGTCATCCGCGAAAAATCCCGGATGGCCGCTCTCGCTGGAATTCCATTCACCCGCCGTGCCGTTCGGCAACAACGGCGTGTTCGACTGCCGCGTCCAATTCACGCCGTCCCTGCTAGTCGCAGTGCCGATTTGTTGCGGATCATTGTTGAAACCGCCTGCGTAAAACATCACGAAATGGTCACCGCGTTTCGTGACCGTGGGTGCTTCAATGCAGCGGGTTTCCCACGGCAGTTCCGGCTTCAGAATTGTCTTATTAGAAAGCTGCACCCACGTCTTGCGGCTGAGATCCGAATTGATCGGAGCGGAGGCCATGCCAAGTTCCTGCGTCTTGCCGGTCGCGTCGCGCGTGGCGAAATACAGCAGCAGCCGGTCGCCGTCGGGAAACACCTCAGCATCAATCGCCCGTCCGTTATTCCAATCGCCGGTGGGATGGAAAACCGGATTGGATTCATCGCGCTGGAAATTAATTCCGTCCGCCGAGATGGCGTGACAAATCGCATCCTTCGGAAAATTTCCGTAGTTCTGGTAGAACAGATGCACCTGGCCGTTCAGCACTGCTGCGCCGGGCGCGCACAAGCCATTTATGTCACACACTTGCGCGGGCCGCAGTTCGCCAACTTTTTTCCAGTCCATCAGATTCGTGCTTTCGGCGATGCCGATGTTCCATCCTTTCGGCGCGTTGGTCTGCGCCAGTTCCGTGCCGAAAGGCGGCAACGAAAAATACATCAGGTAACGTCCGCCAAACCGGATCACGCTGGGGTCTTTCGACAACGGTCGGCCGAGTCGCGACGAGTCCGCCCATTTGAACAGTGGTTTCAATTCAACAGACGAAGCGCGCTCCGCCGCCAGCCCAGTTCGAGCGAACAGCGAACAGGTGAAAAACAGCATGAATAGTTTCATATTCATCAGCATCAGATGGGACGCTCCAGCCTCTGGTTCAAGCCCAGCAATTTTTCCCGCAGTTCACGGTATTCAACTTTCTGCACGGAAACCTTTTCGCGCACTGCCATCGCCGCTGCGACACCGGCGGATTCGCCGAGAATCATCCACACCGGTTCCATGCGAATCGAAGTCATCGCGATGTGGCTCGCGGAAATGCAGACGGGCACGAGCAGATTCACGCACTCGTCCGACTTCGGCGTGATCGCGCGATACGGAATCTTGTAGATGCCTTGGTGCGCTTCTTCGAGGTAAAGCATCGAGTAGAAGCCCCCTTGCAGCGCGACTTTGCCATTAAACGCGTGCGTCGCATAGGGCCACTCGTCCACGCCGTAGGACGCGAGGCCGATGGAATCGTCAGGATTCGCTTCACCCGCGAGATCTTTCTGCGTGATGACATACGCGGACTTCATGCGGCGGGCTTCGCGAACGTAAAGCTGATGCGGCCAGCCGTTCGTCTCGTCAAAAATGCCGGGTTGAAAACCAATCTTGAGCGCGAGTTCCTTCAACTTAGCTGGCACGGACGGATCGGTGCGGAGAAAATGCGTCATGCCGGCCATGAAATTCTGTTCCGCTTTCCAGATGCGGGTGCGCGTCGCGTAATCGCCATCGGGATAACCGGCGTTGCTACCGTAATTCGTCGGCGCAAGCAAAGCGCGGGCGAGATTGCCAGCGCCAACCGAATGAATCCGTCCGCCACATTCCTCGAACTCGCCGAGCTTTCTCATGCGTCGGCCGACATCGATCTTTGCCTTGTTCTGAAAACCACGCCGATACAGCTCAAACGTGCGCGGGTCATAATCCTCCGGCGGATTGATCGGCAGCCGCTCGCCATCCTCGACCATTTTCCAGCGAAATCTGTAGCCCATCGTGAGTTTGTCCGCGCTGCCCTCGGGCTGCATCTGCGTGTCTTGGAGCATCGGCAGCAGTCCGCTCTTCGGATCGCCGGACTTCACATAAGGATCAATGTCATACACGGTCATGCTCGCCTGCGCGCCCGCGAGTGATTCGCCGTAAGTGTCGCGCGCCTCGCGGCCAAACGTGTAACTCACACCCGACCGCGCCATGAGATCGCCTTCGTAACTGCAATCAATGAAAACTTTCGCACTTACGCGCCGCGCATCGCGCGTCTTCGCCTGCGCAACCGGACAACCAACTTTATCCGGCGGCGCGAAATCGAGAGTGATACTTTTGATGGACGTTCCCTCGCGCTGCACCGAGGCGACGCGATGCTCGAAAATTACGGAAATGGAATGTTCCTTGAGCAACGCCGCAAACGCCGCGCGATACTGCGCGTCGTTGTAATCGCGTTTCAGAATCGGGCGCGCCGAACCGCCGACCGCCTGCTCGCGTCCCCAGTCAATGTGCATCAGCCCGCCGCCCGTCATGCCGCCGAGCCAGCGCGACGGTTCGACGATGATTACGCTCGCACCATCCCGCGCCGCCGCGACTGCCGCCATGATGCCGCTCGCCGTCGCGCCATAGACGCAGACATCGCCCTGCACCGATTGCGCGTCGCCATCCGCACCAAACGTCACGAACTGCGAGGCCAGCAGCGAACTGCCGCCCAGCACGAGAAATTGGCGACGATTGATCTGGTTCATGGTTTTGATTTGCGTTCGTCGGTTAACGGTTCGAGCACAAACGCGAACGGATACGTTTTATCCACTGGTAATAAATACTTGTCGAGTTGCCGTGCGCCCCACCCTTGCACGCCGCCAAGACCCATCTGCGCGGAATCAATGGTAAGCGTGAGAAAATCACGCGGCATGAGCAGTTGCGGTTTGACGGCCGCTTCCAAATCAGCGGCCGTCCACGGCCAAAGATTCAAACCAAACGGCGCGACGATGGCACGCACCACCAAGCCTTGACCAGCCGGTGATGTGATAGCCGCGCGACGCACTTCACTGCGATGGCCGGTTTCCTGCGGCGGTTGGTAGTTGTGATTCCACGACAGCGCATCGGCGTGAAAATTTCCGAAGTGCGCGGCATCCTTTCGGTCAAGATAAGTTTCGTCCGGGCCAAGCCCAAGCCATTCGATTTTGTGGAGCGCGGAAATCAAGCCGCATTGCATTCCGACGCGGGGAATTTCTTTCGTCGGCGCAGACTCGCCAAGCGGCAAGGGTGTGACGGACGCGCGAACGATTATTTTTCCGGCAGCATCAATTTCGTATTTCATCGTTGCGTGACTGGAAGCTACGGGGATGTTGACCTCGACTGAGACTACAATCGTTCCGTCGGAATTTTTCGACGCGTTAACGCTGCTGGCAGTCGCCTTTTCACCGGCGTCCCGCCATGCGCCTAGAATCTCCGGCATTTTCCAGCCGCGATCATTCGTCACCGGCGGACGCCAAAAGCAAAGATACAGCGGGCTCGTCAAAAGCTCACGACCGGCGTAACACAAACTTTCAATCATCCCGCTCTGCTTGCCGATGCGAACTGAAAATGAAGCGTTGCCAATGATGACGGCTTGATCCGTTTGGTCAATCGTGACTTCTCCCAGTTTCATTTCCGGCGCGGGCAAAACGGGAGCAGCATCCAGCGCCAGTTGATCCCACGCGACGACAAAACCTGCATCCGCCCACGGAGTTTTTTTGGCAAGCGCAAACCGAACGGTGAGATAGCGTTCGCCACCGCTTTCAGCCGGCACTTGCGGCACGGTGATTTCGCAAGTTTCACCAGGCGCGCATGTCAACGGTGGAAGTTGTCCTTTGGCAGCCACGACGCCGTTGTCACTCCATTCCCACGCCGCAACAAAGTTTTTAAGATCGGTGAAGGTGTGATGATTTTCGACGCGGATTTTTCCATGAGCCAGATCCACCGCGCGCACCCGGATGGGCTGGTTCACTTTGGCGACTTCAAAGTATTCCGGTTTTGGGGTGCGATCCGAGTCGAGCAAACCGGTCAGAACAAAATTGCCATCGTTTGGTTTGTCGCCAAAGTCGCCGCCCACGGCATAAAAAGCCGGCTTGGCCAGTCTGGGTTTGATACTGAGAAATGGAACGGTTTTGCCCGCGACCACCGAAGCCGCCAGCCCTTTGTCAGCCCAGTCCCAGATGAATCCGCCGATGAGCATTGGATTGCGTTCGATGACGTTCCAATAATCCTGATAGTTGCCGACACTGTTGCCGCCAGCCCAGGCAAATTCATTCATCAAGAATGGTTTGCCCGACGGATAATTTCCGTGTTGGCGGAACATCTCCGTTTCGCCATGCTCACCGACACGCACGGCCTTGCCTTGCACGTGAAGCTCCAGCCATTTCGGCGTCGGGTAAGTCGAGCTGTCCACTTCGCACGGCGCATTCATGTCGGCGTAGTGGAGCGGACGATGTTCGCTGTCGAGCCGGCGCGCTTCCGCGGCCATCGCGTCGAAGGCCGTGCCGTAACCGGCCTCGTTGCCGAGCGACCACATCACGACGCTCGGATGACTGCGCTCGCGGATGACCAGCCGCCGCATCCGCTCGACGGACGCCGGCTGCCAATCGGGCAAATCGCCGGGCAAAACGCATTTGTGATACGACAGCCCGTGCGATTCCAAATCCGCCTCGCTCAAAACCATCAGGCCCATTTCATCGCACAACTCCACGAAGCGCGGATCATTCGGATAATGCGAAGTGCGCACAGCGTTGAGGTTGGCCTGTTTCATCAGACGGATGTCCTCGCGCATCGTCGCCTCGTCCACGACGTAACCGGTGACGGGATTCCAATCGTGCCGGTTGATGCCGCGAATTTTCAGCGCGCGACCATTGAGCGTAAATTCCTTGTCCTTGAGTTCCACTTTTCGGAAACCAATCCGCATCGCCACGGCTTCAACGGTTTTGCCAGCATGCAATAATTCCACGACCGCAGTGTAAAGCGCCGGCGTTTCAAACGACCATTTCTGCGGCGCGTGAACAATTTCCGGCGCGGACAGCAACTCGATTCCACTTCCAGCCGCGAGCGAATTGGTCAGCGATGAATCAATCTGAAATCCGGGAACAGCTTTGCCGTTTGGATCACGCAAGGTCAGCCGCACTGAGAGCGATTCCGCTTTCGCGTTTTCATCGTTACGAATTTGGCAGCGGAGTATGACGGCGGCGTTGCTTAACGCGCCGTCGAGTTCGGATTCCACGGCCACATCCCACAGATGCACATTGGGCCGCGTGAACAGAAACACGTCACGGAAAATTCCACTTAAGCGCCAGATGTCCTGGTCTTCGAGATAGCTTCCGTCGGAAACGCGCAGCACTTGCAACGCGACGAGATTTTTGCCCGGATGCACGGCGGCGCTGATGTCGAATTCCGCCGCGAGCCGCGAATCCTCGCTGTAACCGATGCACCGGCCATTGACCCAGACCTTCAGGCATGAACCCGCCGCGCCGACGTGGAGATAAACTCGCTGCTTCGTCCAGTCTTTCGGCACGTCCACCCAGCGGCGATACGAACTCGTCGGATTGCGGTCGGCGAAAAAAGTCCAGTCCGCCGGCGGTATGCCTATGACGCGCGGCGGATCAACCTTGAAGGGGTAAACATAGTTGACGTAAAGCGGCGTCCCGTAGCCGAACAATTCCACGCAGCCCGGCACGGGAATGGTTTTCCAATTTCGGTCGTCAAAGTCCAGCGACTCAAAACCGACCTGACTTTTCGCGGGTTCATTCACCCAATTGAATTTCCAATCGCCGCTGATGCAGCGCAGCCACGGCGAATTTTTCAAAGCGCCGGGCGAAGCGGCAGCGGACGCGGCCGTCGGATACGGCCAAGTCATTGAGCGCGGCGGCATCCGGTTGACTTCGAATACCAGCGGATTTTCCCAGGCATCGGCGGGAATCGTTTGTGCACCGGAGAAATTCAACATTGCCGCGAAAATTCCCGCGCAGGCCGGAAGGAAACTTGGCAAGCGGAGCTTTCGGAAGTTCATAGTCAACTTTTCAAATATTCCGGATTTATTTTTGCTGAACACGTCAATCATCCTGCTTTTTTTTCGTTCGCGGACTTTTGAGCGCTGGGTTGGTAGTTCGGGTTCGGCGTTGGCATTTGCGCGTCCACCTGTTTGCGCCAGTCGTGCAGCAGTGCGGTGAGTTTGGCGGCTTTGGCTGGATTTTCTTGGGCGAGGTCGTGCTGTTCGCCGAGGTCGTTTTTCAGGTCATAAAGCTCGACGTGCATGTCCTCATACCACTCAATGAGTTTGAAATCACCGAGGCGCACCGCACCGTGCGGCGGGCCACCCTGATCGCTGTAATGCGGGTAATGCCAGAACAGCGGACGTTCCGGCAACGCGCCGCCCTTGAACAACGGCACGATGCTTACGCCGTCCATGTGCTGCGCCAGACACAAGGGCAGTCCCAGCATTTGGAGAATTGTCGGATAATAATCTGTGGAAATCACTTGCCCGTGGTTCACGCTGCCCGGTTGAGTGACCCCGGGCCACCGGACAATCAGGGGTTCACGAACGCCGCCCTCGTAACCCCAGCCCTTGCCGGCCCGCAACGGGAGATTTGAAGTAGGCGTCCCTTCGGCGGTCGAAAGCCCACCGTTGTCCGAAGTGAAGATGATAATGGTGTTCGTCTCCAGGTTCAGTTCTTTGAGTTTGGTCAGGACTCGGCCCACGCTGTCATCCAGACTTTCCACCATCGCGCCATAAACTGGATGATCCTGAATCCGCCGCACCTGGTGGCCGTGATCGGTCAAAAACTCCGGGCCAAGATTGGCCAGCTTTGCCGCCTTGGCCTGGTATTTCTCAATGGCATCGGGCTTGGCCTGCAAGGGCGTATGCACAGCGTATTCTGCAAAGTAGAGCAGGAACGGGTTTTTCTGCCGCGCGGCGCGATCCATGAATTTTAACGCTTCTTCGGTCAAACGTTCGTTCAGATATTCGCCTTTCGGGCCGTCGGGCAAATTCGGAATATGGTAGGGACTAAAATACGACGGCGGATGTCCCGCTCCGCAACCGCCGATGTTCAGGTCAAAGCCTTGATGCTCGGGCCAGTAATTGGTGGATTCGCCCAGATGCCACTTGCCGATGAACGCGGTCTGGTAGCCGGCATCTTTCAAGGCTTCCGCCAACGTGACTTCCTCCAACGGAAGAAACATCTGAAAATTCGGGCGGTTCAGTTTTTGATCGGGCCGGTCTGGGCGTCCGTTCAACCAGTCCGTGAGATGCAGGCGCGCCGGATATTTGCCGGTCAAAATGCTCGCGCGAGTCGGCGAACAGACACTGCACGCCGCATAGGCATCGGTGAAACGCATACCCTGTTTCGCCAGCGAATCCAGGTTGGGCGTCTCGTAAAACGTGCTCCCGTAACACCCAGTATCCGCCCAACCCAGGTCATCGGCCAGAATGAAAACGATGTTCGGCCTGTCCGCCGCAAGAACTGTTGCGCAACCCCAAAGCGAGACGAGAAGTATTGGAATTGATCTCAAGCGTTTCAGTTTTGAATTGTTACTCCGCCTTTGATTTTGACTGCGATGGTGGAGGAAATTTTATCAGGCGCACTTTCCGAGACAAGAATGGTTGTGCCGCCATCAGCCAGAACCGCTTTCAAATGTTTGCGGGAGCTGTCGGCAAGCAACGCAGCAGATTCAATCTTGTTCGTCAATCCCGGCAAAAAAAGTTTCCCATCCTTCGGCCAGTCGAAAACGTGCAGGTAAAGCGTCGTGCCGTCGGCGGTGACTTTCTTCGTGCAGCGACCCCAATCGATTTTCTTGAACGGACTCGCGGTCGTGCCATAGATGGCTTCGCCGTTGACCTGCATCCAATCGCCGACTTTATGCAATCGCTCGACGGACGGCGACGGAATCACGCCCTCACCCGTCGGCCCGACGTTTAGCAGTAAATTACCGCCCTTACTGGCGATGTCCACCAGATTGCGCACCAGCGTTGCCGCCGACTTCCAGTCAAAATCATTTTTCTTGTAGCCCCAATGGTCGTTGATTGTCATGCAGCTTTCCCACGGCAGCGGATTGCCGTCGGCGGGAATGGTCTGTTCCTCCACGGTATAGTCACCCAAGCCGTAGCCGAGGCGCGAGTTAACGATGCAATCCGGTTGCAGCCTGCGGATGAGATCGAGCAGTTCCCGGCTCTGCGCGGCGGTGTTTTTTTCCGGCGTGTCAAACCACAGCATATCAATCGGTCCATACTGCGTGAGCAACTCGCGCACCTGCGGCTTGACCTTACGTTCAAAATATTTTTCAAAATCCTTTTTGTTCTCGTCGGGAAAATCCCAAGTGTTGCTGCGGCGAAAACCGTCGGCCTTCACATCGGTCGGCACATCGGGATCATGCCAATCGCGGCCGTATGAATAATACACACCAAACTTGATGCCCTGTTTGTGACAGGCCACCGCGAGTTCGTTGACCGGGTCGCGCTTAAACGGCGTGCGCTTGACGATGTTGTAGTCGTCGCTTGGACTGTCAAACATCGCGAAGCCGTCGTGATGTTTCGCCGTGAGAATTAGGTATTTCATCCCGGCTTCCTTCGCGACGCGCACCCATTCGTCGGCGTTGAACTTCACCGGGTTAAAATCATCCGCAATCTTCGCATACTCGGCGATGGGGATTTGCAGCTTAAGCATCATGTGCTCGGACTGGCCGTCCTTGCCTTTCCAGAAACAACCGTCCTGCGCGTAAAGCCCCCAGTGAATAAACATCCCGAAGCGCGCTTCGCTCCACCACTGCAATCGCTTCGCGACGGCTTCAGGAGATTCCAAGTTGATCAACTTTTGTCCGCCGTGCAGGTCGCCGGTGTCCGGCGTGCCGTCAGGATTGGTCTGCGCGATGGCAGTGAACTCAAGAACCGTCAGAAGCAACATTCCCGCAAATGCCTGTCGCATATGTTTTATTTTTTTTGCTCACCCAACTCAGCAAAAATCGCCGCCGAAACTTTTTCAGCGAGAAATTTATATCCGGCTTCGTTGAAGTGAACGTTGTTGGAGTTTTGCAATTCCGCGAGGCGCGATTGAACCGGCGTGCAGAGATCATCAATCGGAATAACGTGTCGCGTCATTATTTCGTCGGCGATGCGATTGACGGCCGTGCATTGCTCGGGCGAAAACTTCTCAGCGTTGTCCGCGTTCGCGGGCGGAGTTGTGCGCGCCCAAATCAATTTCGCGCCGGTCTTTTGCAGTGCCGCGACAATCTGCTCCAGGTTGGCAGCGTAAGTTTCAGGCGGCAAATTACGGTCGTGTATGCCGAAGTTGAAATGGATTGCATCCCATTTGCCATCGCCGAGCCAGGCGTTGACTTTCTTGATACCCAGCGTGGTCGCGCCGCAGTTGGCCGGGGCGCGATGAACATTCACCTTGCCAGCGAGCGCATGACGCACGTCCAAAGTGTAGCCGCGCGAAATCGAATCACCGATGAGCAAAACGCGCGGCAGCTTCGGATCGTCTTTGACAAAATCCCACGCGGTTTCCTTGCCGGCAACTTTGTCGTTTTTGTAATACGGCAGATAAAAATCGCCGAGATTTTGTTCGAGCACATTTTCCCAAGCCAATTCGTCAGGTGACATCGCATCTTTGCGCTTTGCATCGGCATCATGGTCATAGGTGACTTTTTTCGCAGCCTTGGCGAACTCAATGCAGATAACCGACGCAATTTTATCCGGCGCGTCGGCTGGCAAATCAAGAATCACTCCCGCGTCCGTCTGGGCAAATTTTAATTTCGTTTTGTTCGCCAATAGCCAGACTTTCTGGACCTTGTCCTGCAACGGCGGCAGTTGGAATTTCCCATTCTTCGGCCAGTCGAAAACAAAGACGTAAATTTTTCCGGGCTGGCTCGTGCAACGCCAATCCCAAATTGGAAAAAACTTTGGATTGCCATGCCGGTCTTTTTCCGTCGGGCTAAACGTGCCGTGAACATCACTGAACGGAGTGGAACTGCTGCCGTAAATCGCTTCGCCATTGACCTTCATCCACGCGCCGATTTCCGCGAGCGTATCAATGCTGGGCTGCGGAATCAGACCTTCACTCGTCGGGCCGACGTTGAGCAAATAATTTCCGCCCTTGCTGGCGATGTCGCAGAGATTGCAGATGAGCGTCTCGGGCGATTTCCAATCATGGTCGTCGCGTTTGAAGCCCCAAGTGCCGTTCATCGTCATGCACGTTTCCCAATCGCGTCCGGGATAACCCTGCGCCGGTATGTATTGCTCGGGTGTCTCGGTGTCGCAGCGCAAGCCGCCGCCGAGACGATTGTTCATAATGATGTCCGGCTTGAGCGCGTGGACGGCGGCGTAAAGTTTTTCCGCGCGGTTGGTGTTCATGTCCTTCGGCGTATCCCACCAAAGCACGGCGGGAAATTCGCAGTAGTTGGAGCAAATTTCCTTCACCTGCGGCACGGCGATTTTATCAATGTAATCGTCCATGTCGCGGTCTTGCGCCTTGTCCCAATTGTGACCGCCGGTCGAACCGCCGTTGTTCCAATCCTGCGCCTGCGAATAATAAAAACCCAGCTTGATGCCCTGCTTGCGGCAGGCGGCGGCAAGGTCTTTGAGCGGGTCTTTGCCGTAAGGCGTCGCCTGCACGATGTTCCACGGACTCGCCTTGGTGTCGAACATCGCAAAGCCGTCGTGATGCTTCGCAGTGATGACGATGTATTTCATGCCAGCGTCCTTGGCGATTTTCACCCACGCGTCGGCGTCAAATTTCACCGGATTGAAGTTCTTGGCGAACGCTTGGTATTCGGCCACGGGAATCTTCGCGCGGTTCATGATCCATTCACCCGCGTTGGTCACCGGCTTGTCGTGATAGTATCCGGCGGGCACGGAATAAACGCCCCAATGGATAAACATCCCGAACTTCGCCTCGTGCCACCACTGCATACGCTTGGCCTTGGCTTCGGGCGATTCAGCGACGGGAAGTTTTTGTTCAGGCTGCGCAATAACAGAATTTACCGCTTGGGACTCGTTCGTTTGCGCGTGTGCAACGACGGCTGACGTTACGACCAGAACAGCGGCGACCGCGCGGAATAATTTTTTCATGCGCGGGCCTTGGCGAAGACCGCATTGGTGTGACCGTTCTTACCGGCAGCAACCGACGAAAAGCGTTCCGTGTCGCCTTTCTTTTCCGAAGCGTCGGCGAACAACCGCCGCGCGAAAAGATTCGCCACCGGGTTGGTCGCCACACAACGCGCGAGTTCAATCTGGCAGACCAGCCAGCGACCTTGGCCATCGCGCCGCTCGACCGCTGCGGGCGTGTGGCCCCATGGACGCAACCAGCCGCCGTCGCCGCTTTGGAGAACCGGCGTCCAGTCGCTGCCTTCGAGCACGGTGTGAAGAATCGGTGCGGGATGGCCGAGCGAATCGAAATGCCAGAACTTGAAATCGTCCGGCTGCAAATCTTCCACCATCGAATGTCCCGTGGCGCGCGAAACGAAATGACGCGAGCCCATGCCAGCCTTTCGCACCTGCAACTTCGCGCCGCCCAGCATGTATTCGCCGACCGGCAGATTCAACAGCACCGCCGTCGCGCCAGCGCGAACCGCGTCGGCGATTTCGTCCGCCCATTCTTGGTAGGCCGCGAGGTTGGTCACGAGCAGCAGTGCATTCTTTTCAAGCGGCTTGCTGGAAGCCGTCAAGCCGAGCGAGTGCAGAAGTTTTCCCGCCGCCGGAGAATTCTGCGGCAACCACGCTTCGCCACCAACCAAAACCGGTTTCGGAAAAACATTCAGCGTGAGGGATGAATCATGAATCGCCGAGCCGTCGGCGCCAACGAGCGTCGCGGCGATTTCGATCTGATCGCGGTCAGCGGTTGCAGGAATCGCGACTTGAATCACGCCCTGACCACGCGGCGCACAGGCGTCAATCTTCGCAGAGACTTCGCCGTGCGCGATTGTTTTGCCCTGCCAGCGGGCTTCGTAAACCACCTTCGCGCCAACGGGAATTTTCACGCCGTCGTTGCAAATCCACAATTCCACCGGCACAGTTTCGCCGCTCCAGACTTGCGTGCGGTCGCTGCGCAGCGACACGGCGAGCGGCGCGAGCGCATCGCGATACGCAAACCACGCCTGCTTCGGCAGGCGATCCACGTCCATGATGGATTTCATCCAGCCGCACGGCCACGCATCAATGAAGAGGTGGATGGCGAAAGTGTTCATGTCCGCCTTGCGCCGATACGCCTCGGTCATCAGCCGCGTGATCCACGCTTGATGTCCCTGACTGGCCTCGATCCACTCGGGCGCAGTGCGCGGCGTTTCATACCAGAGATAATGAAAATTCCAGCTCTGCGATTTGGAAATGACTTTCGGCGTCCAAGGCGCATCGGGCGAAGCGGGCTTCCAGTCGGCGGGATAATATTTTTGCATCACGCCGTAGGAATCGAGTCCTTCCGCGCCGAACTCGCCGCAACCGTAATGCCAACCGGGTTTCACCGGCATCCATTCGCCATGATGCAGCGCGCCGAGGTCAACGCCGTGGCCGATATACCAGCCGCAGTAGCAATGATTGTCCGGCATGCCGATGGTCGCGGGCGGATCGTAATCGCCGTCCACGCATTTGCAGACGCGGTCGGGATTTTCTTGCTGCACGGCCTCGATGCTCATGCGGAACATCCGCTCAATTTCGTCGCGCAACAAAAAGCGATGCGGCTGGCTCGCGGCGGCCGGGCGCGGCTCGTTGATGAATGAAACGAGAATGTTCGACGGATGCGCGCGGACATGGCGTTCCATCAGGCTGGATTGACGAACAATCTCCAGCAGTTGATTGCGCCGCACCGTGGCGAACATCGGCATGTCAGTCTGCAACATGAGACCGAGCCGGTCGCACCACTCGTAAACTTCCTTGTGAACCGGACGCTGCGTGAGACGCAGGAAATTCATGTTCGTCAACTTCGCGAGCAGGATGTCGTCGCGGAGTTGGTCGAAATCGTTCTTCATCACGCAACGTTCGAGATGGCCCATGGTGTTCGCGCCGCGCAGACGAATCTCGCGGCCGTTCAGGAAAAATTTCCCTTTCGTTGTAGAGTTCTCGTCCTGCGTGAACGTCCTCATGCCGAACTGCTGTTTCGCGGCGTCGAGGAGATTACCTTTGTCATCGATCAACTTCACTTGCGCCTGATAAAGCCACGGCGTTTCAATTTCCCAGATGTTTGCATTGGGCAGCGGCAGTTGGACGGTGATGTAATTTCGACCAAGCCCCATGCGTGCGGGGATTTCTTCGGCGTGATCGCCGTCAAGGTCGCCGAAGCCGTGCACGGTTTTGCCCACTGCGCGATGCGGCTTGTCGAGATGCACGGTCGCGGGGAAATTCTGGCCAAAGATCGAGACGAGCACGTTGATTTCTTCGCTGGGATTTGTTCCCTGATTCTCCACCTCGACGCGGACTTCCACGGCTTGCTGTTCGACGAGCGGGCGCACCCAAAGATCGCCGACTTGCATGTGCGCGCGACCTTCAATGGTCACGCGATTGTAAATGCCCATGCCCGCCGGACAATGATGCCAGCCGAGAATCGGCTCATCGTAGCCCAGGCCGGTGGCGGCGTAAATCTTGTCGCCGTTCACCGCGTCGCCATTTTCGTGACTGCCGAGCATCGTGAAATCATTTTCCACGCGGACGAGCAAAATATTCCCCGTCGCGCGCGCGATGCCGGTGCAGTTGAATTCAAATTCGTCAAAGAATCCCTCGTGCTGGCCGACGCAAACATCGTTGAGATAAACCTGGCACTTGTAATCCACACCGGCGAAGCGCAGAGCGACGCATTCCCGCGAAATTAATTCCGCCGGCAAATCAAACGTGGTGCGATAGAGCGTCGCGGCCTTGCCGAGCGGTGGGCCGTAATGCGGGATCGTCATGGTTTTCCATTCGCCGTGACCGGCGAGCGCTTCGTGAAACGTGTTCCGGTCGGCAGGTTGTTCGATGCGCCATTGAAATGTATCGAGCGCGACACAAGCGCGAGTCGCAGGCAACGCGGGCGCGTGATCCGCGCGGAACGGCTTCATGCGTTCGCGCAACTCGGCGAGCGCGCCGGACAGTTGTTCCGCCGTCTGGATTTTTTGCTCAACGGACGCGGCAACGATGGCGAACCGTTTTGCAACGGCAGCTTCGTGTCGGGCGCGGCGGCGCGGGCGGCTTGTGCGAGACCGGGGCGCAACGGCACGGGACTCATCGTGGCGATTTCGGCAAATTCATCAGTAGTTTGCTGATTGTTTTTCATACTTAAATCAAATTGCAGTCTCCGGCACGGGTGCTGGAGGCTGTCCCGGTGGCGTGTAATTCAAATCGCCGCCCAGTTTTTTCCAGTGGCGGTAAAGCGTTACGGATGCGACGAAGGCGAGCAGGACGCACACTCCGCACCAGGCAAAGATGTAGCGATAGTCGCGAACACCTTCGAGAAACCAGCCGCACATCACCGGAGCGAGCACCGCGCCGATGAGGCCGAAAATCTGATTGGCGCTAAAAAACTGGCCGTATTTTTCACGAGGCAAGAGGCGCGGATAGAGCGCGAGATAAGCGCCAAGATAAATCGCGCTTGCAGCTTGGTTGAGGATGTAAAACACGAGCAGGCTATTTTCGGAGTGGATAGAAAAATAACAGCCGAGAAAACTCAAGCCGGTCAAAAACGCGCCCAGCATGATGACGCGGAGCGGATGAAAGCGGTCCACGAACGGGCCAACCAGAAAGAAAATCGGAATCTGCACGATGAACGTCCAGCCTTTCACTTTGCCGAACTGGTCGAGCGTCAGCCCGAGCGTGTCGGCATAACCGGGTTGACCGGCTTTCGTCGCGAAGAAGATAATAAACGTCTGGAACGGCACGAGCGACGCCCAGAAGAAAAACGGTATGAGATAGATGTTCAGATAGAAACGGTGACTGAACGATTCTTTGAAAAAAGTTTTGAGGTAGCCGAGCGCGCCGCCTTTTTGTTTCGGCGGCGGCGGCGGATATTCGCCTTCTTTCACGCGCCAGACGAGCAGGCAAAACGCGGTCGCATACAGCAAGGCCGCCAGCGCATAGACGTGCAACGTGTGGTGCTCCACCCAGCCGAGAATCCAGCGGTTGAAGGCAAAACTGCCGAACGCACCGATGGCGCGGTAGCTGCCGATGAATTTCCCCATGACCTCCTTCGGAATGACGTCGGCAAAAAGAAATTGATACACCTGCATGACGTAAGTGTTGAAGACGACGAAGATGACGGCGGCGATGGCAATCCAAACAATCGTGCAGCCGGACGTGGTGATTCCTTGTCCCAGCAGAGGGAGTAAAATGCGGTGCAGCATTTCGCCGGCAGGTTTAGCTTCTCCCAACAATAGTAAGCTGACAAGAACCGGACCTAAACTCCAAAGCAGAAATGGACGGCGACGTCCGAGCGGACTGCGATGGCGGTCGCTTTGCATCCCGACAATCGGCCCCATCAGGATGGCGATGAAGTGCGGCAGGCTGTTCGCAATCAGGCCGACGACGGAATCGCGCGAACCTTCCCAGCGGAGTTGCAGCGGCACAACATTCGGCAGCAGCGACTCCATGATCATCAGGCAGAAGTCGCCCCACAACATCCAGAACATGACGTTGATCAGCGCCGCGCGGGTGTAGCAAAGCGTGCCGACCGAGTAGCGTTTGCCGCCAGCAGTCGGAACTGCCGCAGCGACCGCGTTCGTCATGGTTGTGTTGTTAATCATAATGCTGGCGGGCGTTTTGATTTCGGAACTGCGCCCGTCGCCATCGTTGCTATTGCTTTGAGTGTCTAACATTGTGGTTTTGGATATTGGAGTTCGCAACGGTGGGCAGCTTCAATTTGCGTCAATCTTGCTTAAACGACATTCCGCGAGAAAAACCGGTTCGAAGCGAATGTGTCATTGAAACCGTTGCCGCACAAAGTTAGTGTTGTGGCGTGCCCCGCAATCCACAAACCAAAAAACGTTTCGGCGGACGCAACGTCCTGCTCGCGCTGAACTGGTATGATTTGCGGATTCATCAGGGCGTGCTGCGGTTCGCCGCCGAGGCCGGCTGGCATTTGAACGCCGATATGGCACACTCGCAATCGCTTCTCCCGAAAAACTGGCACGGCGATGGAGTTATCGCGATGATTCCGCTGGCGAACTCGGAGAACCAAAAAAATTACCTGAACCTCATCCGCAAAGCGGGGGCGAAATGCGTCACGGTCAACCCGCATCCCGACCGGCGCAATCTGCCGCACGTCCGTTATGACAACCAAGTCATCGGACGCCTGGCCGCCGAACATTTTCTCGAACGCGGCTTCCGCCATTTCGTCTGCTACGGGAGTAATTTCGACAACTGGTATTCCACCGAGCGCCGCGAAGCTTTTGCCGCGCGGCTGAAGGAGTCGGGATTATCCTGCACGATGTTTCGACGGCGGTCGCTCGAAGAAATTGACTGGCCGGAACAGCTCGGCGATTGCGTCGAAATGCTCCGCCAACATCCGCGCCCGCTGGCCGTCTGGGCTTTGAGCGACACCGAGGCGAGCCAGGTGCTCGAAGCCTGTCGCGGCGCAAAACTGTCCGTGCCCGAAGAAGTCGCCGTGCTCGGCGCAGAAAATGATTTGATGATCGGGCCGTTCGCCACGCCGCCGTTGTCCAGCGTGGAAAGCAATCTGGAAGAACTCGGCTATCAGGCTGCCGTTCTGCTGCAATCACTGATGGACGACAAGCCACCGGCGGAAACCGCCATCGTCGTGCCGCCCAAAAGTTTGGTTGCGCGCGGCAGCACGGACACTTTGGCCGCCGCGCATCCCGGCGTGAAACGTTTTGTGGAATTTATCCGCGCACACTACCACGAAGATTTGGATCACGAGGATTTCTGCTGTGCTTCTGGAATGTCCTCCACCGCGTTGTTCAACGCCTGCAAGAAAAGCCTGGGACGCAACCCCGGCGAAATGCTCCGCTGGCAGCGCCTCAAAGCCGCCGAGGCGCGAATGCTCGCCACAAATGATAAATTAAGTGTCATCGCACTGGAGTGCGGTTTCAAAAACGGCGTCACGTTCTGGAATGCCTTCCAGCGCGCCCACGGCCAATCACCCGAAGAATGGCGAAACAAGAATCGCCTTAATTAAATGCCAAGTAACGACCTTACGGTTCGATCATTTTAAGTTTTAGAGCCATCGCATCGCTGTGTTCGTTACGCAAATGGCTGTAAGTTTTCGCAATCAAAACTCCCCCATCACGGTGCCCTTGCCATGCCGCGATTGTTTTGAAATCAACTCCCAATTCAATGGCTCTGGTGATGAAGCATCTCCTGATTGATCGCGGGCTGAAACTAGATAATCCCAGGCGACCGCAAGCTGCTGCCAATGCTTTCTTCGGGCTTTCGACCCGGAAAATTGACTGGCCTGGCTTGATGTTGCCTTTGGCCTCCAACCGTTTCATAAATGAAAGGAGTTGTGGAAAAATCGGAATTGAAAATCCGGTATCAGTTTTCTGCCGGTAAAGCGTGATGCGGTTTGATTCAAAATGAATATGTTCGCCTTTGAGGTTGGCGCATTCAGCGGTGCCGGCCCCGGACAGCCCCATGAATTCAACCAGGTCGGCAGAATCTTGGGCCGTGTCGCTGAATTTCTGCGCACGGATAGCAGCGACAATTTGTTGGAACTGCTCCCAAGTCGGGGTGATCCTAATTGGTGTTTCAACTTTCAACCCTTTGATTTCTTCGGCGGGTGATGATGATTGGCCCCCACGAGTCATGCCACTGTAGATGAGACAGTTTACGGTGGTTTCGGTTTGTTATTTTGTTTCCACTCAAGGTTCCGGTGGAAGGCGGGCGTAGCCCGACTGGAACCGGA
>Ga0164296_1000784_pt1 | contig 36344 bp, 37 predicted proteins | sample GEODES057metaG_FD_113533 | JGI IMG/M metagenome (GOLD analysis project Ga0164296, IMG submission 113533) | Dystrophic lake water microbial communities from Trout Bog Lake, Wisconsin, USA - GEODES057 metaG | ecosystem: Environmental > Aquatic > Freshwater > Lake | place: USA: Trout Bog Lake...
ACGTTCGGATTGCTGAGGCTTGTCAGCTGCTGGGAGATGCCGGCGCTGTTGCCGCCGCCGATGACCGATCCGCCGCCGGTCGACGTCATCGGCGGCAGCGTGGCGGCGGGATCGGCCGCCGCGGTGGCCGCGGCCAGGCTCAGGCCGCATGCGGTGATGAGGACGCCGAGGGGTCGGGCCGTGGTTCGCATCAGGTGTCTCACTGGAATGCGCCGATCCCGGTGAACGCCTGGCCGAGGATGAGTTGGTGCATCTCGGCGGTGCCCTCGTAGGTCAGCACGGACTCCAGGTTGACCATGTGCCGGATCACCGGATACTCGAGCGAGATCCCATTGCCGCCCAAGATGGTGCGGGCCGTCCGGCAGATCTCAATCGCCTCGCGGGTGTTGTTGAGCTTGCCGAAACTGACCTGCTCGGGGCGCAGCCCGACGCCGTCCTTGAGCCGACCGAGGTGCAGGGCCAGCAACTGACCCTTGTGCAGCTCGACCGCCATGTCGACGAGCTTGGCCTGGGTCAGCTGGAATCCGGCTATCGGGCGGCCGAATTGGATGCGCGCGGACGAGTAGTCGAGCGCGGCCTGCCAGGCCGACCGCGCCGCACCCATCGACCCCCAGATGATGCCGTAGCGGGCCTCGGACAGGCATGACAGTGGCCCCCGCATGCCCGTCACGCCGGGCAGTACGGCGTCGCCGGGCAGCCGCACGTCGTCGAGCACCAGCTCGCTGGTAATCGACGCCCGCAACGACAGCTTGTGGTGCAGGGTGTTGGCGGTGAATCCCGGCGTGCCGGTGGGAACGACGAAGCCGCGGATCCCCTCCTCGGTGGCGGCCCACACAATCGCGACGTCGGCCACCGAGCCGTTGGTGATCCACATCTTGCGGCCGTTGAGCACCCAGTCCGGCCCGTCGCGTCGCGCCCGAGTGGTCATCGACGCCGGATCGGATCCCGCGTCGGGCTCGGTGAGCCCGAAGCAGCCGAGAAGTTCGCCGGCGGCCATGCCCGGCAGCCACTGCTGCTTGTGCTCCTCCGAGCCGAACTGCCAGATGGCGAACATCGCCAGCGACCCCTGCACCGATACCAGCGACCGGATGCCGGAGTCGGCGGCCTCCAGTTCGGTGCACGCCAGGCCGTAGTGCACGGCCGAGGCCCCGCCGCACCCGTAGCCGTTCAGATGCATGCCCAGCAGGCCCAGCGCGCCGAAATGCTTGGCGAGCTCGCGGACTGGCAGGTCACCGATCTCGAACCACTCGGAGATGTGCGGCAGCACGTGCTCGGTGCAGAATCTCCTGACTGTGTCGCGCACGGCGAGCTCGTCGTCGGACAGCGACGCGTCGAGGCCGAGGGGGTCATATCGGTCGAAGACGGGGGCCGGTTGGGTGCTCATGAAACCAGCCTGCCACGTTGCCGCCGCAGCCGGCACGGCCCGGTCGGTACGCTCATGTGTCGTGGGCAGGCCGGAGCGGCCAGCCGGGTGGCTGGCCATGGACGTCGTCGCCGTGCTCGCGTTCTGCGCGGTCGGACGCCGCAGCCACGCCGAGGGACTCACGGTCGCCGGCGTCGCGACGACGGCGTGGCCGTTCCTGTCCGGGACCGTCGTGGGGTGGCTGGTGTCGCGCGGTTGGAGGCGGCCCACCGCGGTGGTGCCGACCGGCGTGGTGGTCTGGCTGTGCACCGTGGTGGTCGGCTTGCTGCTGCGCAAGGCCACCAGGGCGGGCATCCCGCTGGGTTTCGTGATCGTCGCGGCGTCGGTGACCGCGGTGTTGTTGCTCGGGTGGCGAGCGGTCGCCGCGGCGATCCCGCGCCGGGGGGCATGACATGAGCCTTCGGTTCGTATCGGCCACCCACGACGATCCGCTGGCGTCGCCACTGCTGGCCGGGCTTGCCGAGGAGTACGCGCAGCGCTACGGTGGCACGCCGAGCGCGCACATGGCCTGGTTGCCGGTGCCGGCGGCCGAGCTTGCGCCGCCGGACGGCGGACTGCTGATCGGACTGGTGAACGACGTGCCGGTGACCGGCGGCGCATTCCGCCGTCACGATGCCCACACCGCCGAGCTCAAGCGCATCTGGACCGACCGCGACCACCGATCGCGCGGCTACGCCCGGCGGCTGCTGGCCGAACTCGAGGCCGAGACCACGGCACGCGGGTACCGGCGGCTGTATCTGGTGACCGGGAGCCGCCAGCCCGAGGCCGAGGCGCTCTACGACGCGACCGGCTACACCCGTATCTCCGCCGAGCAGCTGCCGTCGTGGGGATCGTTTCATCCGATCGCGTTCGAGAAGTGGTTGACCCCTGCCTCACCCACGCTCGGCGAGGGCTAGAGCCGCCTGCGCCGCTTCGCGGACGGGCCCGCGCCACACGTCGCCGTGGCCGGGCAGCAGCACCTCCGTGTCCAGCCCGCCCAGCGCCGCCACACTGCGCAGGGATTCGCGTTGGCTGTGGCTGAACACCGGCGGCAACAACTGCGGGCCGCTGCGACGCAGCAGCGGATGCCCGGTGACCAGCGCATCCCCGCTGACCAGCGCGCCGTCGACGATGTACGAACAGTGCCCACCGGTGTGCCCCGGCGTGGGGACCGCCTCGGGTCGGCCGGGCAGGCCGGCGGCCACCTCGGCGGTCAGCGGCCGGGCCGACGGGATGCCGTCGCGGACCAGGCCGCCGCTGCGCACCACGTGGGCACCCCACAGTGCCCATCGTGGCCGCCAAATACGCAGTGCCACATCGATAATCGACGCCTGCTCCAGGCGCTCGCGCCTGGTGTGCGCGACCTCGTCGGCGTGGCAGTACACCGGGGTGCCGTACTGGGTGGCGAACCAGATCGCCGAGCCCAGATGGTCGATGTGGGCGTGGGTGAGCAGGATGGCGCACACATCGGCGGGTTCGTGGCCCAGCGCGCGCAGCGAGGCCAGCACGTCGTCGCGGTCCCCGGGATAGCCGGCGTCGATCAACATGACGCCGGAGCCGTCGGCGACCAGGGTCCAGTTGACCGCGGCGCCGATGGCCAGATGCACGGTGTCGGAAACCTGAACAAGTGTCGGCGCCGGTCCCATGTCAGCGAGTGTAGGAGTAGAAAGAACGGGTGGCCGAACTCAAACTGGGATACAAAGCATCCGCCGAACAATTCGCTCCCCGCGAGCTCGTCGAGCTCGCCGTCGCCGCCGAGGCGCACGGCATGGACAGCGCGACCGTCAGCGACCATTTCCAGCCGTGGCGCCACGAGGGCGGTCACGCTCCGTTCTCGCTGGCGTGGATGACCGCCGTCGGCGAGCGCACCAAGCGCGTGCAGCTCGGCACCTCTGTGCTGACCCCGACCTTCCGATACAACCCCGCCGTCATCGCGCAGGCTTTCGCCACCATGGCGTGCCTCTACCCGGACCGCGTGTTCCTCGGTGTGGGCACCGGGGAGGCGCTGAACGAGGTCGCGACCGGATTCACGGGCGAGTGGCCGGAATTCAAGGAACGGTTCGCCCGGCTGCGCGAGTCGGTGCGGCTGATGCGGGAGCTGTGGGGCGGCGGCCGCGTCGACTTCGACGGTGACTACTACCACCTCAAGGGTGCCTCGATCTACGACGTGCCCGAGGACGGCGTCCCGGTCTACATCGCGGCGGGCGGCCCGGCGGTGGCCAAATACGCCGGGCGGGCCGGGGACGGCTTCATCTGCACCTCCGGGAAGGGCGAGGAGCTCTACACCGAGAAGCTGATGCCCGCCGTCCGGGAAGGCGCGCAGGCCGCCGACCGATCCGTCGACGACATCGACAGGATGATCGAGATCAAGATCTCCTATGACCCCGACCCCGAGCTGGCGCTGGAGAACACCCGGTTCTGGGCGCCGCTGTCGCTGACCGCCGAACAGAAGCACAGCATCGACGACCCGATCGAGATGGAGAAGGCCGCCGACGCGCTGCCGATCGAACAGGTCGCCAAGCGCTGGATCGTGGCGTCGGATCCTGACGAGGCGGTCGAGAAGGTCGCCCAATACGTGACCTGGGGCCTGAACCACCTGGTGTTCCACGCGCCCGGCCACGACCAGCGCCGGTTCCTGGAGCTCTTCGAGAAGGACCTGGCGCCCCGGCTGCGTCGGCTCGCCTGAGGGGTCCGCGGGTGAACGCCGGGGCCGTGACCGGCTCGATCGGCAGCGCGCCGACGGCGATCTACATCGCCGCGCCCGAATCGGAGACCGGAAAGTCGATGATCGCGCTGGGGCTGTTGCACCGCCTCAGCGCCACGGTCGCCAGGCTCGGCGTGTTCCGCCCGATCAGCCAGGCCGCCGACGCGGATCGCGACTACATCCTTGAGCTGCTGCTGCCGTACACCACCGCCGGCCTGCCCTACGAGCGGTGCGTCGGGGTGACCTACCAGCAACTGCACGCCGATGTCGACGCCGCGATGACCGGAATCGTCGACGCCTACCAGGCGATGGCCGAGGCCTGCGACATGGTGGTGATCGTCGGCAGCGACTACTCCGAACTGGGTCAGGCGACCAGGCCCGTCGAGCTGTCGGTCAATGCCCGCATCGCGGTCAACCTGGGCGCTCCCGTTTTGCTGACGGTCAGTGGTAAGGGCCGCACCGCCGAGGAGGTCGCCAGCGTCGTCGATGTCTGCCTGGCCGAGCTGACCGCTCAGCACGCCCACACCGTTGCCGTGGTGGCAAACCGTTGTGAGCCCGCCGAACTCGAGGCGGTCCGGGCCGCACTGGGCCGTTTCGGCCAGAACAGTTACGTGCTACCCGAGGAACCGCTGCTATCAGCGCCGACGGTGGCCGATCTGCAACGGGCGGTGCAGGGCACGATGGTCAGCGGGGAGGCGTCTCTGGCGCAGCGCGAGGTGATGGGCGTGATGGCCGCCGGCATGACCGCAGACCACGTGCTGGAGCGGATCACCGACGGTGCGGCCGTCATCACCCCGGGCGATCGTTCCGACGTGGTGCTGGCCGTCGCCAGCGCCCATGCGGCCGAGGGCTTTCCGTCGCTGTCGTGCCTTGTCCTCAACGGCGGTTTCGCGTTACATCCGTGCATCGCCGCCCTCGTCGCGGGCCTGCGGCTCCGGCTGCCGATCATCGCCACCGACTTGGGCACCTACGAGACGGCGAGCGCCGCGTCCGCGGCCCGCGGACGGGTGACGGCGCTGTCGCAGCGCAAGATCGACACGGCGCTGGAGATGATGCGCCGCAACGTGCACATCCCCGACCTCGCGGCGCACCTCGTCTTCCCGGTACCCGACGTGACCACCCCGCAGATGTTCACCCACCGGATTGAACTGCAGGCCCGTTCGGATCGCAAGCACATCGTCCTACCCGAGGGCGACGACGATCGCATCCTGCGTTCCGCGGGCCGGCTGCTCACGCGCGGCGTCGCCGAACTGACCATTCTGGGCGATGAGGCGCGGATCCGGCAGCGCTCGGGGGAACTCGGCGTCGACCTCGACGGCGCGACGCTCATCGACCCGCTGACCAGTGAGCTCCGCGGCGGGTTCGCCGAGCAATACGCCGAACTGCGCAAGGATAAGGGCGTCACCGTCGAGCAGGCCCGCGAGATCATGAGGGATGCAACATATTTCGGCACCATGATGGTCCATGTCGGAATGGTCGACGGCATGGTGTCCGGTGCCGCTCACACCACCGCCCACACTGTGCGCCCCGCGTTCGAGATCATCAAGACCGTTCCCGACGTCTCCACCGTCTCCAGCATCTTCTTCATGTGCCTGCCCGACCGCGTGCTGGTGTACGGCGACTGCGCGATCATCCCCAACCCCACTCCGGAGCAGCTCGCCGACATCGCGATCAGCTCCGCGCGCACCGCGGCGCAGTTCGGCGTCGAGCCTCGTGTCGCCATGTTGTCCTACGCCACCGGCGATTCGGGCACGGGTGCCGATGTCGACAAGGTCAGAGCGGCGACCATGTTGGTGCGATCGCGCGAGCCGGACCTGCCGATTGAAGGGCCCATCCAGTACGACGCCGCCGTGGAACCGACCGTGGCGGCGACCAAACTGCGGGATTCGCCGGTGGCCGGTCGCGCGACCGTCCTGATCTTCCCCGACCTCAACACCGGAAACAACACCTACAAGGCGGTGCAGCGTAGTGCCGGCGCGATCGCGATCGGGCCGGTGCTGCAGGGGCTGCGTAAACCGGTGAACGACCTGTCCCGGGGAGCGCTCGTCGAAGACATCGTGAACACGGTGGCGATCACCGCGATCCAGGCCCAGGGTGGCCATGACCGGTAACGGTCCCGTGCTGGTGATCAACTCCGGCTCATCGTCAGTGAAATATCAGCTGGTAGAGACTGATTCGGGAACAGCGCTGGCAGCCGGCGCGGTCGAGCGGATCGGGGAGGCCGCGTCGCCGGTGGGCGACCACGAGGCCGCGCTGCGGCTGGCGTTCGGAGAAATTTCGGCGGCCGGCATCGACCTGAGTAGGTGCGGACTGGCTGCGGTCGGCCACCGGGTGGTGCACGGGGGTGGGCAGTTCTACCGGCCGACACTGCTGGACGACGAGCGCATCGCCGCGCTCGAGAAGCTCTCCGAGCTCGCCCCGCTGCACAATCCGCCCGCGCTCACCGGCATTGAGGTGGCCCGCCGGTTGCTGCCGGGCGTTCCCCACATCGCGGTGTTCGACACCGCCTTCTTCCACGACCTGCCTCCGGAGGCCGCGACCTACGCCATCGACCGAGAGGTGGCGTCGCGCTGGCAGATCCGGCGCTACGGGTTTCACGGGACCTCGCACCGCTACGTCAGCGAGCGGGCCGCCGACTTTCTGGGCCGCCCGTCGCCGGAGGTGAACCAGATAGTGCTGCACCTCGGCAACGGATGCTCGGCGTCGGCGATAGCCGGCGGGCGTCCGGTCGAGACCTCGATGGGCATGACGCCGCTGGAGGGCCTGGTGATGGGGTCGCGCAGCGGCGACATCGACCCGGGCATCGTGGGCTACCTCTGCCACCGCGCGTCCATGAGCGTCGACGAGGTCGAGGGGATGCTCAACAAACAGTCCGGGGTGCAGGGGCTGGCCGGTGAGCGCGACTTCCGGCGGTTGCGGGCGATGATCGATGCGGGGGATGACGGAGCGCGGCTGGCCTACGGCGTATTCATCCACCGGCTGCGCAAATACGTCGGGGCCTATCTGGCGGTGCTGGGGCACGTCGATGCGATCAGCTTCACCGCCGGGATCGGCGAGAACGACGCGGCGGTGCGCCGCGACGCGCTCGCGGGCCTGGAGGGGTTCGGGATTGTGGTGGACGAGGGGCGCAATGTCGACCTGGACCGTGGGGCGCGGCTCATCTCTGGGGACGACTCCCGGACGGCGGTGCTGGTGGTCCCGACCAACGAGGAACTAGCGATCGCGCGCGACTGCGTCAGCGCTTTGGCCGGGTTGTAGCCTGACCTCGCAGCAACTGCGGGCCCGGTACCGGGCGGTCCTGCCGAATGTCTATCTGCGGAACGACGCCGAGCCGTCCCTCGAGTCGCGAATCGTCGCCGCCTGGCTCTGGTCGGGTCGTGCCGGCATGATCAGCGGGGCTGCTGCGGCGGCGCTGCCAGGATTCCCACTCGACGCCGTTAGAAGGTACTGGTGGGCCGTACCTTATTGGCCATGTCGACCAGCGCGTAGCGGTGGCGCTGCGTGGGCGCGACGCGGGCCAGGTCGCGCAACGACGCCTCGACGCCCAGCCGCAGCCCGTGGTCAGTGAACGGGAATCCGAGGATGTGGTTGGTGCTGGCCTTGATGCGGTCCCGGTTATCCGACAGCCAGTCCATCGCCGCGCCCAGCACCAGGGCGCGGATCTGCAGCACTCGCGGTTCGGTGGCCGGCAACGCCTCAACCCGACGGGCCGCGTCGCGGATCTGTTCCTCGGTGATCGCGCTCGCCGACCGGCCGGACAACAGGGTCACCGCGCTGGTCAGACGCGCCGTCGTGAAATGCCTTGATGCCGGGGGAACCTGGTCCAGGGTCCGGACCGCGCCGACGCGATCGCCCTCGGCAGACAGGAATCTGGCCAGCCCGAACGCCGCCGAGATCACACCGCGGTCGGTCCGCCAGACCGATTGGTAGAACTTGCACTCGTCGGTGGTCCCGGCCAGTTCGGCGGTCGCGGCGAGCGCCATCTTAGGCGCCAGCTCGCCGGGGAACCTGTCGAGGACCTCGGTGAAATGCTCCCTGGCAGAGCCATAGTCACCGGTCAGCAACTCCGAGACGCCCCGATACCAGATCAACCGCCACTGCCAGCCGACCCGGTCGGCCAGGTCGTTGAGTTTGCGGGTGGCCTTGGCGACGTCGCCGAGGTCCAGCAGCGCACGGACCTCCATCAGCGGCAGCTCCACGGACGCGGACAGCTCCACACCGTCGGCATCCAGGGTGCCGTGGCGGGCCGCGCGCAGCGAGTCCAGCGTCTCGACCGGCTGGGACAGCACCGTCGCCTGCAGCACCGGGGCGGCGACGTCGGCCGGATCCACCAGGGGAACCTGCAGCGCGGTCACGATCTCGCGGCCCGTCAGCCGTTCCGAATGCACCTGGCCGTCTACGTACACGTCGGTATGCGCAACCAACAGATCCACCCCGAACGTCGATCGGCTCGGACTGAACACCGTGGACAACCCCGGTCGCGGCGTCCCCGTGTCACGGGCCACCGTCTCGCGCAACACGCATGCCAGCTGAGCGGCCATCTCCTCGGTGGTGCCGAAGCGGCGCTTGGGATCCGGATCGGTGGCGCGATGCAGCAACCGCCGGAACGAGTCGTTGCCGGCGAGCACCGGATCGTCGTGGGGCAGGCCGTCCACGTAACGGCCGTTCTCCGTGGGCAGGTTCACGGTGAGGGCCGCGAGCGTGCGCCCGACGGTGTAGATATCGGTGGCGATCGTCGGTCCGGTCTGCACGATCTCCGGGGCCTGGAAACCCGGTGTGCCGTAGAGGTAACCGAACGAATTGATCCGTGACACGGCGCCGAGGTCGATCAGCGTCAGCTGCTCCTCGGTAAGCATGATGTTCTCCGGCTTGAGATCGTTATAGACCAAGCCGATCGAATGCAGATAGCCCAGTGCGGGAAGGATTTCCAGCAGATAGGCAATCGCCTCGGCGACGGGCAGCTTCGGGACTTTGCCGTCTTTGACGCCCTGCTTGAGCGACTGCCCGCCGATGTATTCCATGACGATGTAGCCGACCGGGTCTCCCTGCCGGTCGACGTGCTCGACGAAATTGAAGATCTGCACGATCTGCGGGTGAACCACCTCAGCGAGGAATTGGCGTTCGGCCATCGCAATCGCCTGGGCCTCGGCGTCACCGGAGTGGACCAGGCCTTTGAGCACCACCGGGCGGTCGTTGACGTTGTGGTCAACCGCCAGGTAGACCCAGCCCAGCCCGCCGTGGGCGATGCAGCCCTTCACTTCGTATTGCCCGGCGACGGTGTCTCCGGGATTCAGCTGCGGTACAAAGGAATACCAACTTCCGCAGGATGGGCACCAGCCCTCCGAAGTTCCCTGAGTGCCGCCCGAACTGCCGCCCGAAGAGCCGCCGTCGGAGCGGCCCACCGGCTTCCCGCAGTTCCAGCAGTAGCGCTTGGACTCCGGCACCACCGGGTTGGTCATCAGGGCCTCGACCGGATCGATGTCGCGAACCCAGGGGATCTCGACAAGTCCGCCGCCGAGTTTGCGGACCGGCGGGAGCACGCGCGTGGCGACCGCCATCCGCTCCTGGGGTTCGGAGTCGGTGGTGTCAGGAGCGATCAGCGCGAGGTCGTTTTCGTCGTCGTCGTCGTCGAAATTGGGCCGGAACAGGGCCTGGGTGGCCGGCGGGCGCCCTTGGGTCACCGGTCCGGACTGCACGTCCGCCGTCTGAGTGCCGGCGTCTTCGGAGTTCCCCATCAGTCCGCATACCTCGGCGCGGGTGGGGCGGGCGCGGGACCCAGGACTGTCAACCACTTGCGGTACAACGTGTTCCACGTGCCGTCGCGCCGGATCCTGTCGAGGGTTCCGTTGACGAACCGGACCAGGCTCGTGTTTTTGAGGTTGATGCCCACGGCGTAGGGCTGGGTGGCCATGTTCGGACCCACGATGTGCAGGTAGGGGTCTTCCTCGACAAGGCCGGCCAGGATCGAGTCGTCGGTGCTGATCGCGTCGACCTCGCGCTGCTGCAGGGCCACCAGGCAGTCGGCCCAGTTCACTACGGAGATGATGATCGGCTGCGGGTCGATCTGACGAATCCGGTGCAGTGAGGTGGTGCCTTTCGCCACGCAAACCCGCTTGCCGGACAGGTCGGACGCACCGCTGATCGTCGAGTCCCGCGGGGCGAGGATGCGTTGGTTGGCGTCGAGGTAGACGGTCGAGAAGTTCACCAGCTTGCGTCGCTCGCAGGTGATGGTCATCGTCTTGACGACGACGTCGACCTCGGCGTGCTGCAGGGCGGTGATGCGTTCGTCCGAGGCCAGGATCCGGTATTCGACGTGCGAGGGCGCGCCGAAGATGTCCCGCGCGATCTCGCCGGCGATGTCGACGTCGAAGCCGGTGATCTGCCCGGTCTTCGGGTCGCGGAAGCTGAACAGGTTGCTGCCGATGTCGAGCCCGACGATCAGCCGGCCGCGGTTTCGGATGTAGGCGACGGCGTTCTCCGACTCCGCCTGGGTGGAGAACGGCCGCAGGCTGGCCGTCAGGTCACAGCTCTGACTCGCGTCGTCGGGGGGCAGCGGCGGCTCCGGCGCCAGTCGCTCCATGCCGACCGGCGTGGGCGGCGGCAGCGTCGGGACCGTGGGCACGGTCAGCGATTCCTGGTGACCGCAACCCGCCAGCGCGGCGCCGACCGGCAGCACCGCCGCCAGGATCGTCGCCAGCACGGCCGCCCGCCGGCCCCCGGCCGGGCGCGGTGTCACCGGTACTCCCGCAGCCTGGGCCACAGCCCGAGGGCGACCGCGATGGCGGCGCCGAGGCTGAGCACCACGCCGCCCACCTGGGCGCCCGACAGCCCGCTGCGCGCGCTGAGGACGTCCTTGCGCAGGTGGGTCCGGGCCTGGTCCATCGCCTTGCCCAGCTTCTCCTGCAGCGTGTCGAACGCCGGGGTCGAGTCGCCGTCTCCGCTGCCCAGAGCGATCTGGGTCGCGGCTCGGTAGTTGCCGACCAGGATGAGGGCGTTGATCCGGTCGTTGGCCTGCCGCCACCGCGCCAGCAACTCGTCGGCGCCCTGCAGGTCGGACTTGTCGACTGTGTCGCGGCGGGACATGTACTGCCCGAGTTGCTGGCGCATCGAGTCGAGGCGGTGGTAGAACGCCTCCTTGCGCTCCTCCTCATCGCCGCGACGGATCAGTGACAGCACTTCGTCTGCCCGCGCCTGCTGGGCGGTGATCGCGACGTTGGTCACCGTCTTGAGCGACTCGGCCGCGGTGTCCTTGGCACTGCGGCTGGCGGTCGTCGAGATGGCCAGCGCGGTTCCCACCCACGCCACCATGATGAGAATCCCGAGGCCGCCCACGACCAGGCCCGGGTTGATCCGGCGCCTGGTCCGCTCGGCAAGCCAGCGATGCGCGAACGCACCGAAGAGCGCGGTGGTGACGACGACCAGGATCACCGGCAGCGGAATCTCCGTCGACGCGGTGGTTTCGGAGTCCACCCGCTTCGATGTCTCCTGGTAGAGCCGCGAGGCGTCCGGCAGGATCGTCGACTGCATCAGGCCCGACGCCTCCGACAGGTACGACGACCCGACCGGGTTGCCCTCCCGGTTGTTGGTGCGTGCGATTTCGATGAGCCCGGTGTAGATGGCCAGTTCGGCGTTGATGCGGCCCAGTAGATCCACCATCGGTTCGTCGGTCAGCCCGCTGGACGCCCGGGTCGCCGCGACCGCGGCGTCGGTGATGGCCTGCTCGTAGCGCTCCCGGACGAGACGGGGCTCAGCCCCGGCGATGAACGCGGTGGCCGCCGCCGCATCGGCCACCGACAGCGTGGTGTAGAGCCGGCCCGCTGCGTAGGCCAGCGGTTCGGTGTGGTTGAGCACGGTGGTCAGAACTTGCTGCCGGTGGGTGATCGTCGTGGACGTGGCGAATGCGCTGGCGCCCCCGAGGGCCGCGAGGACGATCCCGATGGTGAGGATTCGGCCCGGGGTCGTCGAGATGAACCACCAGCGGGGGTGGGCCGGTTCGGCGGGCCACCGGACGCCGCGCGGTTCGGTCGACGGGTGCGCCAGCTCAACCGTCACGTCTGATCAGCCCTCCTCTAAGCAAAGTCTAAGAGAATCTCGTGCCGATGTGGGGATGTCGACCGGATTGGTCCCCACATCGACATGTGATCGACGTGTGCGCGGTCCCGTGCTGGCCCGCTTATCCTTGACCCCGTGTACGGCGACGGTGACGGATGGGTGGTATCCGACAGCGGCGCCCACTATTGGGGCCGATTCGGCGCGGCCGGCTTGCTGCTGCGCGCACCGCTGCCCGACGGCACACCCGCCGTCCTTCTGCAGCACCGGGCCGTGTGGAGCCATCAGGGCGGCACGTGGGGTCTGCCGGGCGGGGCGCGGGACAGCCACGAAACCCCCGAGCAGGCCGCGGTCCGCGAGGCGCACGAGGAAGCCGGCCTGCTCGGCGACCGACTCGTTGTGCGCGCCTCGGTGGTCACCTCCGAGGTGTCTGGGATCGGCGGCAGCCGCTGGAGTTACACGACCGTCGTCGCCGACGCGCAGGAGATGTTGCGCACCGTGCCGAACCGGGAAAGCGCCGAGATGCGCTGGGTCGCCGAGCACGAGGTCGACGAGTTGCCGCTGCACCCCGGGTTCGCGGCGAGCTGGCAACAGTTGCGCGCAGCCCCGGCGCTGCTGCCACTGGACCACGGCGATGCACGCCGACAGCACCTGCCCCGCACGCTTCACCTGGAGGCAGGGATGTTCGTCTGGTGCATGCCCGGCGACGCCGACCATCCGCCGTCGCAACTCAGCCACCGGGTCAGCGCGCTGCTGCAACTGCCGACTTGAGCAGTGCGGCCGCCGCCCGGGTGTCCGCGGCCGCGGTGATCGCCCGCACCACCACGATCCGTCGGGCGCCGGCCTCGAGCACCTGCGCAAGCCGCTCGGCGTCGATGCCGCCGATCGCGAACCACGGCTTGCCTGCGGCGCTTTCGGCCGCGACCCGCAGCAGCGGCAGGCCCGGTGCCGGACGGCCCGGTTTGGTCGGTGTGGGCCAGCAGGGCCCGACGCAGAAGTAGTCGGCCTGGCTGGCCACAGCCGCGGCGACCTGCTCGCCGTCGTGAGTAGATACGCCGATCAGCATGTCCGGCCCGACGATCTCGCGCGCCAGGTCGATCGGAAGGTCACCCTGGCCCAGGTGCAGCACGTCCGCACCCGCCGCCCGGGCGATGTCGGCCCTGTCGTTGACCGCGAACAGGGCGCCGTGCCGGCGGGCCGCGACCGCGAGGACTTCACAGGCCGCCAGCTCTTCGCGCGCCTCGAGTGGTCCGAACCGCTGCTCGCCGGCCGAGGCCTTGTCGCGCAGCTGGATGATGTCGACTCCGCCGGCCAGCGCGGCATCGGCGAACTCGGCCAGGTCCCCGCTCTCGCGCCGCGCGTCGGTGCACAGGTAGAGCTCCGCCGAGGCCAGTCGTTCGAGGTGTCGCTGCACACCGCGACGCTAGCGCGCTAGCGTAGGAGCCGGAGAACGTACCGACACGGGAGCCCCGGGCAGTCGTCACCGGCGGGGCTGAGAGTGGGCACAGCCAGCGCGTCCGGGCCTGTCCTTACCGTCACACCTGATCCGGGTCATGCCGGCGAAGGGAGGACCACCCATGGCTTCGCCGGTTTCGTGGGTGCCGGGTTCGTGGGTGCCGGGTTCGCTGGCCGTCATCGGCGGCGGCGTCATCGGGCTGTCGGTCGCACGCCGTGCCGCGCAGGCCGGGTGGTCCGTGCGCGTGCATCGCACCGCGGCCACCGGCGCGTCGTGGGTCGCCGGGGGCATGCTGGCACCGCACAGTGAAGGCTGGCCCGGCGAGGAGCGTCTGCTACAGCTGGGAATCGAATCGCTGCGGCTGTGGCGCGACGGGGGATTCACCGACGGGCTGCCGCCGGAGGTGATCACCGCCCGCGAGTCGCTCGTGGTGGCCGTGGACCGGGCCGACGTGGCGGACCTGCGCACGGTCGCCGACTGGCTGTCGGAGCAGGGGCATCCGGTGGTTTGGGAATCCGCGGTCCGCGACATCGAGCCTCAGTTGGCGCAGGGTATCCGGCACGGCTTCCGGGCGCCGACCGAATTGGCCGTGGACAACCGCGCCTTGGTCGAGGCGCTGGCTGCCGACTGTGAGCGCCTCGGCGTGCGGTGGGATGGGCCGGCCGCGGACCTGTCCCGGGTAGGTGGGGATGCCGTGGTGATCGCGAATGGCATCGACGCCCCCGCGCTGTGGCCTGGCCTTCCGGTGCGTCCGGTCAAGGGCGAGGTGCTTCGCCTGCGTTGGCGCACCGGGTGTATGCCGTTGCCGCACAGGGTCATCCGGGCCCGGGTGCGCGGACGGCAGGTGTATCTGGTCCCGCGCGCGGACGGGGTTGTCGTCGGTGCCACCCAGTACGAGCACGGCCGCGACACCGCCCCGGTGGTCTCGGGAGTGCGCGACCTGCTCGACGACGCGTGCGCGGTGCTGCCCGCGCTGGGCGAGTACGAACTCGCTGAGTGCGCCGCCGGTCTTCGCCCCATGACCCCCGACAACCTGCCGATCGTGCGGCGGCTGGATGCGCGGACGTTGGTCGCCACCGGCCACGGCCGGTCCGGTTTCCTGTTGGCACCGTGGACCGCCGAGCAGATCCTCGCCGAACTCGCACCGGTCGGTGCCGCCCGATGATCGTCACGGTCAACCAACGGCGCGTCGAGGTCGGCGCCCACACCACCGTCGCAGCGCTGCTCGAGTCGATGGGATATCCGGACCGGGGAGTCGCGGTGGCCGTCGACTCTGCGGTACTCCCGCGATCCCGTTGGGGCGCTGAGCTTATCGATGGAGCGTGCCTGGAGGTAGTGACGGCGGTGCAGGGTGGCTGACGAGAAACTGACGATCGCCGACCGGAGCTTCACCTCGCGGCTGATCATGGGTACCGGGGGTGCGGGCAACCTGGCGGTGCTCGAGGATGCGCTCATCGCGTCGGGCACCGAACTGACCACCGTCGCGATACGCCGGGTCGATACGGAGGGTGGAACGGGTCTGCTCGATCTGCTGAACCGGCTCGGCGTCATGGCGCTGCCCAACACTGCCGGCTGCCGCGGGGCCGCCGAGGCGGTGCTCACCGCGCAACTGGCCCGCGAGGCGCTCGACACCAACTGGGTCAAACTCGAGGTGATCGCGGACGAGCGCACGCTGCTGCCCGACGCCCTCGAATTGGTGAGGGCGGCAGAGCAACTGGTCGATGACGGGTTCATCGTGCTGCCCTACACCAACGACGACCCGGTGCTGGCGCGCCGGCTGGAGGACATTGGATGTGCGGCCGTCATGCCGCTTGGCTCGCCGATCGGCACCGGCCTAGGCATCACCAACCCGCACAACATCGAGATGATCGTTGCGCGGGCCGGTGTCCCGGTGGTGCTCGACGCCGGCATCGGCACCGCCAGTGACGCCGCCCTGGCGATGGAACTGGGTTGCGACGCGGTGCTGTTGGCCACGGCGGTGACCCGGGCCGCCGACCCGGTGGCCATGGCGGCGGCGATGGCCGCCGCCGTCACCGCCGGGTATCTGGCGCGTCGGGCCGGGCGGATCCCGAAACGATTTTGGGCGCAGGCGTCAAGCCCGCCGCGGTGAGCGCGTCCCGGACGCGTCCCCGCGCCCGGTCCAGCAGAACTGCGGCCTGAACCGCGTCGACGCCCGCGAGCAGCGCCACGACGGCGGTCTTGGCGTGACCGCCGGCGGCGGCGAGAGCGTCGGCGGCGGACTGCTCGTCGACCCCGGCCGCGTCGCGGACGATGCGCACGGCACGGCGACGCAACTTGGCGTTGGTCACCCGGACGTCGACCATCCGCGGGCCGTAGGCCTTGCCGAGCCCGATCATGACGCTGGTGGACAGGGCATTGAGGACGACCTTCTGGGCCGTCCCCGCGGTCAATCTCGTGGAGCCGGCGAGCACCTCCGGCCCGGTCAGCAACTCGATCAGTATGTCGGCGGACGCGTCGCTGCCCGGGTTGTTGACTACCGCGACGGTGAGGGCGCCCACTGCGCGCGCGTATTCGAGCGCCCCGAGGACGTATGGCGTGCGGCCCGACGCCGTGATCCCGACCACCGTGTCCAGCGCGGTCAGGCCGGCCAGATCGGCCGGGTCGAAACCGTCCTCCGCGCCGTCAATCGCCTGCGTCAGGGCCGCCGGGCCGCCGGCGATTACGCCGCGGACGAGGTCGGTGCCGAACGTCGGCCCGCACTCCGACGCGTCGAGTACGCCGAGCCGCCCGGGTGTCCCGGCGCCGGCGTAGATCAGGCGGCCGCCGCGCTCGAGCCGGGCGGCGATCGCCTCGGCCGCCGCCGTGATGTGCGGAATCGCCGCCGCCACCGCGCCGTGTGCCCGGCCCTCGGCGCCGACGAGCAGTGCGACAACCTCGCCGACGGGGCGCGTGTCGAGATCATGCAGTTCCGGCCGCACAGCCTCGGTGGGCAGCGCGTCGAGACCCCCGGGGGATCCGTTAGCGCGCAACCGGATCACGTGCGGTTCGTGGATCGGGCCGAGCCGTAGCGCGCCGTCGAGTGCGTCGCCGCATGCGGGGACGAGGTCGAGGGGGCCCACCAGTGCGATCTGGTCGCGCAGCGCCCGCGCCCCGGCCAGGCCGCCGACCATCGCCACCGGGCCGTCTCCGGCCGCGCGGGCCGTCGCGGCCAGTGATTCAGCGGCGGCGCGCACGATCGCCAGCGCTACGTGGTCGTGCTCTGCGGCGAGGACGTCGGGCGCGAACGAGGCGACCGCGGCGGCGCCGTTGAGGTGAGCCGGCCAGGTCTTCGGCGGCCCGAACCGGGTGCGGGCCGCATCGGCCAGCGCGGTGGGCGGGCCGCGGCCGTCGAGGGCGCGCAGCGCCGCGCGCAGCCCGGCGCCGCCTATCCACGCCCCGCCGCCCTCGTCGCCAAGCCAGGGGCCCCAGCCGTCGGCTGTCCGTAGCGAACCGTCCGCGGCGATGGACAGCGCAACGACGCCGGTGCCGGCGATCAGCACGACGCCCGGTTCCCCGTCGAGCGCGCCCGCGTGGGCGAGCACGGCGTCGCTGGTCACCGCGGTCCGGTCCGCCCGCAGCGAGGCCAGCAGCAACTCACCCAGCGCGCGCGCCGCCTCCGGCGCCGCCCGCGCACCAGCGGCGCCCACGATCACGTCGTCGAACTGGTCCATCACGCCGTCGCGCAGGCTCAGCCCGCCCGTGACGGCCAGGATCGCCCCGTGCGCGGCCCGCACCCCGTCGGGCTCGGCGAGCCCCGGCGCTCCTGCGCCCTGCGCCCTGCGGTCGCCCGCCGCGGCCCGGCAGGACGTCTTGCCGAGGTCGATAGCCAGGATCACGGGGCGGTGTTCCGTCAGGCCCGGGTCCGCCAGAAGTTGTAGAGACCGTCCACGTCATTGTTGGGGAACGTGATCTCGGCCAACAGGTTCTTGCGCTCGGCGGTCCAGATGACCGTGGCGATGCCTTGTGCGGTGCCGCACGCGACCTGACCCGCCTTCTGGCCGGAATTGTTCCGCCACGTCGCCGGTAGTTCGGTGGCGGCACCGCACGAGGCCATGGACAGCTTCTTGTTTGCGGCGGTGAACGACGCGTTGAGGTTGTCGACGTTGTCGAACAGCGAGAACGTCGCCGACGACGGCCCGTTCGTCACCGGGCTCTGCCCGCACTGGACGTCGGCCAGCTCGCCGGTCCGCGTCACCGGCTGGGACGAGCAGTTCGTGGAGTCGTAGCCCCTCGACACCGCCGTGAGGAGGGCGTTGACGTCGTCGGGGTTACCGGGGTTGGCGGTGGGGCTGGTGCTGGCGCTCACGCCGAGTCCCGAGCCGGGGTCGGGGCTGGGGCCCGTGCCGGGGTCCGCGGGGTCTGCAGCCGCCGTGCTGGTTCCGAGGAGGGCGAAAGCGCTCATCAGCGCCGCGGCGGTGGCGGTCCGCAGTGCTGTGGTGAGAGGGGGCATTCCGGTCTCCTTGACGTCCTCGTGCCGTGGAAATCAGTGTATGGGCCCCCGTCCCGGCCGGGGTCAGAACGTGTCACGTCATCCGGAATGTCCCTCTGGGTCTAGCCTGGGGCGCGATGGCGAACACATCGGCGGCGACAGGGGCGAGCCCCGCCATCGTGACTCTGACGGCTCGTGACTTTGACGGGATTGTCGAACGGGGACGACCGCGCCGCCCGTGGGCCGCCCTACTGCTGCTCACCGTCCTGCTGGCGGGGTGCGCCCCCGGTTCCCGGTCGGCGCAGTCGGCGGATGCCAAGGACTTGGGTCGCGGGCTGGCCGCAAAGGTCAGCGCGGACCGGATGTTCGTCCACCTGCATGCGCTGCAGGACATCGCCAACGCCAACAAGGGCAGCCGGGCGGAGGGAACCCCCGGTTACGACGCCAGCGTCGACTATGTCGCCAAAACCCTGCGGGACAGGGGATTCGACGTGACCACGCCGCAGTTCGATCGGCTGTACGCCGTATCCGCGGGGAAGCCGGCGATGACGATCGCCGGCCGCAGCTACCCGGTCGATCAAGCCTCCCTGCTGATTCAGACACCGCCCGGTGGCGTGACCGGTAGGCCGGTCCGGCCCACGCAACCCTCCGGCTGCTCCGCCGGTGACTACCCCGCTACCGTCGCCAAGGGCGCGATCGCCATTGTCGATGACGCCCGATGCTCGGTGGTCGACAAGCAGAACAGCGCGGTGGCCAGGGGCGCCGCGGCCGTGATCGTTGTCAGCGAACCGAACGGCCAGGGTGCGCCGTCCACCCTGTTCACCACGGGCTACTTCAAACAGCTGACCGCGCCGGTCGCAGTCGCGGGCGCCGCCGCCGCTGGCGCGCTCGGCGCGGCCACCGGACCGATAACGCTGGTCCTGGATGCCCGCAATATATCGATCACCTCGCGAAACGTGTTGGCGCAGACGAAGACCGGATCCCCACACGAGGTGGTGATGGTTGGTGCGCACCTGGATAGCCCCAGTGGCGGCCCGGGCATCAACGACGACGGATCGGGGGTGGCCGCCGTGCTCGAGACCGCCCTGCAACTGGGTCCGATGGCGCCGGTGAGCAATGCGGTGCGATTTGCTTTCTGGGGGGCCGGGCTCACCGGCGTCACGGACTACGTCTTCGGCCTGGACGGCGAGAAGCTCAACGACATCGCGCTCTACCTCGACTTCACCATGCTTGGTTCGCCGAACGCCGGATTCTTCACCGAAGACGGAGATCAATCGGGTCCGCCCGGCGAGGGAGTGTCGGCCGGCGACGTGCCGGAGGGCTCGGCCGGCGTCGAGCGCACTCTGGGCGGCTACCTGTATGCGGCCGGGAAACGGCCCGCGGACATGCCGCTGACCACCCGGGCGGACTACCACCCGTTCCTCGTCGCGGGCGTGCCAATCGGGGGGATGACCACGGGCGCCTCCCAAACGAAGACAGTGGTGCAGGCTCGGTTGTGGGGCGGTCAGGCGGGCGCGCCGTTCGACCCGAACTTTCAGGGTCCCCGGGACACGGTCGACAACATCAACTCCGACGCACTGGCGGTGATGGGCGCGGGCGCGGCGTTCGCCGTCGGTACCTACGCGGAGTCGGTAAGCGGCGTCAACGGCGTCCCACCGCACGACAAGCGGCACCGCACCCGGATGCAGTAGCGGCCTCTGTGGAAGGTCAAGGGTGATGGGGCCCGCCGCCCACCAGGCGCAGGGCGGCATCAACGGCCAGCACGGGAACGTCGAGGGTCTTCGACCGCAGGTCGTGCCCCGCACCGGTGATCTCGACGATCTCAGTGGCGGCGCTGATCAGCGCCGCCGCGGCGCGCACCTCGGCGGGGTTTCCGAACGGGTCCGAGGTTCCATGGGTGAACACGGTCGGCACCCGGATGTCGGGCAGGTGCTCGGTGCGCAGGCGTTCCGGTTTTCCCGGCGGATGAACCGGGTAGGAGAACAGCGTCAACACGTCCACTGTCGACACGTCCAGCTCGGCCCGACCTCCGGTTCGGCCTCCGGCGACCGCCATCGACGTCAGCCGCCCGCCGTAGGAATGGCCGCCGGCGATCAGTGGGCCGCCGGCCAGTCCGCGGCACAGGGTGATCGCCTCGATGATTCCGGCGCGGTCGGCGGCGGCCGAACCGGAGGGCGGGCCGGTGGGACGGCGCCGGCGGTAGGGCAGGTTGTACCGGACCGCGAGCCAACCGCGGCGCGCCCATTCGTCGCACACCTGTTGCAGCAGCGGGGAATCCCGGTTGCCGCCGGCGCCATGGGTGAGGATTACCACTCCGGCCGGTTCGCCGTCGGGCCGGTGCGCGACGCCGGCAATCGGGTCGAGGTTCACGACAGCCGGAACAGGGGAGAGACCGGACCGTGTCCCTGGCCCAAAGGGTAGGAGGCGCGCAGGCACTCGGTGACCCAACGCTTTCCGAAGCCGACGGCATCGGGCACGGTGAACCCGTGTGCCAGCGCGCAGGCGATCGCGGAGGCCAGCGTGTCGCCACCGCCGTGGTCGTTGTCGGTGGGCAGCCGCGGCGCGTCGTACTCGTAGAAGTCGGCGCCGTCATAGAGCAGGTCGCAGCTGCGTCCGGATGTCCGCAGGTGCCCGCCGGTGACCAGCGCCCATCGCGGGCCCAGCGCCCGCAGCGCTTGCGCCGCCGCACGCTGGGACGTCGCGTCGACGACGTCGATGCCCACCAGGACGCGCACCTCGTCGAGGTTCGGCGTCACGATGGTGGCCAACGGGAAGAGTTGCTCCCGAAGGGTGTCCAGCGCCGAGGGCGCGAGCAGCGTGTCGCCGTGCATTGACGCGCACACCGGGTCGACGACGAACGGAACCGCCAACCTGAGGCGCTGCCAGGTGTCTACCACGGCGCCGATGATCTCCGACGACGCCAGCATGCCTGTCTTGGCGGCTTGGATGCCGATGTCGGTGGCCACCGCCTCGATCTGGCCCGCCACGATGTCCTGGGGCACCTCATGGAAGCTCCTGACGCCCAGTGTGTTCTGCACGGTGACCGCGGTGACGGCGACGCAGGCGTGCACCCCCAGCAGCGCCATCGTCCGCATGTCGGCCTGAAGCCCGGCGCCGCCGCCGGAGTCCGACCCGGCGATCGTCAACACCCGCAGCGGGGTGGCACCCGGTGGCGTCAGCGGCAGGACGGGCGGCGATTCACTCACGGTGTCGAGTGGCGGTGACCCGCTACGCCCGGCCGCGCCGCGCTCGCGATCACCGCTGGGTGTGTCGAGTGGCGGTGACCCGCTTCGCCCGGCCGCGCCGCGCTCGCGATCACCGCTGGGTGACCGGCAGATACACCCGGCCGCCGAGTTCGGCGAATTCCCGAGACTTCTCGTCCATTCCGGTCTGCAGGGCCGCCTCGATCGCTTCCTCGGTGTCCAGTCCGTGCTCGGCCGCGTAGTCGCGCACGTCCTGGGTGATGCGCATGGAGCAGAACTTGGGCCCACACATCGAGCAGAAGTGCGCGGTCTTGGCGGGCTCGGCCGGCATCGTCTCGTCGTGGTATTCCCGGGCGGTGTCGGGATCCAGCGACAGGGCGAACTGATCGTTCCAGCGGAACTCGAAACGAGCCTTGCTCAATTCGTTGTCGCGGTCCTGCGCCCGAGGCAGGCCCTTGGCGAGGTCGCCGGCATGCGCGGCGATCTTGTAGGCGATCACGCCGTCCTTGACGTCCTTGCGGTCCGGGAGGCCGAGGTGTTCCTTGGGGGTCACGTAGCACAGCATCGCGGTGCCGGCCTGGGCGATGATGGCCGCGCCGATCGCCGAGGTGATGTGGTCATAGGCCGGTGCGATGTCGGTGGTCAGCGGTCCCAAAGTGTAGAACGGGGCCTCCTCGCAGAGCTCCTCCTCGAGCCGCACGTTCTCGACGATCTTGTGCATCGGGACGTGTCCCGGCCCTTCGATCATCACTTGCACACCATGGGATTTCGCGATTTTGGTCAACTCGCCCAGGGTGCGTAGCTCGGCGAACTGAGCTGCGTCGTTGGCGTCGGCGATCGAACCCGGCCGCAGCCCGTCGCCCAGTGAGAACGTGACGTCGTAGCGCGCGAAGATCTCGCACAGCTCGTCGAAATTCGTATAGAGGAACGACTCCCGGTGGTGGGCCAGGCACCAGGCCGCCATGATCGCACCGCCGCGGCTGACGATGCCGGTCACCCGTTTGGCGGTCAGCGGGACGTACCGCAGCAGCACGCCGGCGTGCACGGTCATGTAGTCGACGCCCTGCTCGCACTGCTCGATCACCGTGTCGCGGTAGATATCCCACGTGAGTGCGGTCGGATCGCCGTTGACCTTCTCCAGCGCCTGATAGATGGGCACCGTGCCGACCGGCACCGGGGAGTTGCGCATAATCCACTCGCGCGTCTCGTGAATGTTCTTGCCGGTGGACAGGTCCATGATGGTGTCGGCGCCCCAGCGGGTGGCCCACACCATCTTGTCGACCTCCTCGGCGATGGAGCTGGTCACAGCGGAGTTGCCGATGTTGGCGTTCACCTTGACCGCGAACGCCTTGCCGATGATCATCGGCTCGCTCTCGGGATGATTGTGGTTGGCCGGGATGACTGCGCGCCCCCTCGCGACCTCGTCGCGCACCAAGTCCGCCGGCAGGCCCTCGCGGGCGGCGATGAACGCCATTTCCGCGGTGATCTCTCCGGCTCGTCCGCGCTGCAGTTGGGTGCCGCGGTCGCGCACCACCCCGGGCCGCGGCGGCAGCCCCGACGACAGGTCGATGACCGCGTCCGCGTCGGTGTAGGGGCCCGACGTGTCGTACACGTCGAAGTGGTCGCCGGTTGAGAGATTGACCCTGCGGAACGGAACCCGGGCGCCCGGGACGCCGTCAACAGGCCGGTAGGTCTTCACACTGCCGGCGATGGGCCCGGTGGTCACCGACATCGTGTCGGTACCTGCTGAGGGGTGTGCGGTGGTCTCAGTCATCTCAATCGATCTCCCTACGCCGGCATTACCCGGTCAGGTTCGTACGGTCGACGGCCCCGAGCCGTCCTCTCAGCGCACTCGGCGTGCGCTCCCGTGCTTTGACAGTCCGCTCGCGACGTTACTCCACGTCCTCCATTGCCTCACCGAGCTCCTCAAGAATCCTGTTGTGATGGTTGCTTGCCAGGAAATGCCCGGCGGCGATCACCAGCGCCACCGGCCATTCGATGAGGTCGAGGGCGGCGAGGGCCGCCAAGCCTCCGAAGTAGGCCAACTGCTCGGGTCGAGGAATCTCGACCGATCCGACCACGGGCAGGTTCATCACGAAGGTCTCGCCCTCGCGGATCTTGTCGACAGCCTCCCGCTGGGGCGTGCCCCGGCGCGCCTTCTTTTCCGCCATCATTCGCCTTTCCGTAACGAAGGGTTAGCCCTTTCGCCGGGTATTGCGACCACCGTCGGACTCATGGCGAAGTTCGACTCCGTGGCCTACCCGCTGACCGCGTCACTCGCCTCGGTGCTGAGGGTGCCCGTGGTGGAACTCTATGCGCTGCTGTGGCGGGCCGGCGTGGTCGATATCCAGCACTCTGAATGAGCGCGATCCCCGCCTGAACACGTCGCCGGCTCGTATCAGTTGGTGCTGCGCAACGCGGAGGCGCCGCCGCCGGCGCGGCGGCCGGCCGCTTTCTTGGCAGGGGTTTTAGTCGCGGTCTTCCGCGGTGCGGCCTTGGCGGTGGCGGGTTTCGGGCTTGCCGTCGGTTTCGGGCGGGCCGGGGGTTTCGGGCTCACAGGGGCTTCCGCGCGAACCGAGGGCACCGGCTTGAGATTCGGCCTGATGGGTGTCGGTGACTTCTCCTTGCGGCCCAATCGTTGCAGGAGCAACGCGCCGCCGCCGACCGCCACCAGCACGGGCCACTCGACCAGTCCGGCCACGCCGAGTGCGCCGAGGGCCAACGCGGCCGCGGACGTGGAGTGGCTTCCGCTGGTGATCCCGCGTTTGACGCCCTCCGCAGCTCCGGTCACGCCGCCGATAATCCCGCTCACCGCCGCGCCGCCCGCGGCGCCGGCGGCTGCCGTGGTCGCGGCCGCCACGCGATTCACCGCGTGACTGACCGTGCGAACCGAACCACCGATGACACTCATGACGACTCCCTGGCCTTTGATAACCCAAAGCTAGAGCCTGCCACGTCACGTACGCGCAGACAAACCCAAGCCGCGTCCAACGTGGCCGCGTTCTTCAGGCCGTCTCGGTGCCCGCCACGTCGATGAACACCGGTGCGTGATCGCTTGGCGTCTTGCCCTTGCGTTCCTCGCGGACGATCTGTGCATCCGTCACGCGGTCGGCCAGCTTCGGGGAGGCGAGGATGAAGTCGATGCGCATGCCCTGTTTTTTCGGGAATCGCAACTGGGTGTAGTCCCAGTAGGTGTAGACCCCTGGGCCAGGGGCGAAAGGCCGAACCACGTCGGTGAACTCGGCATCGGCGAAGGCGCTGAACGCGCGGCGTTCTGGCTCGGAGACATGGGTGGCTCCGGCGAAGAACTCCATGCTCCAGACGTCTTCGTCGGTGGGTGCGACGTTCCAGTCGCCGGCCAGGGCGATCGGCGCCGCCGGGTCGGCGCGCATCCACCCCGTCGCTGTATCACGAAGGGCAGCAAGCCAATCCAGCTTGTAGGTGTAGTGCGGATCGTCGAGCGCGCGGCCGTTGGGCACGTAAAGGCTCCACACCCGGATGCCGCCGCACGTGGCGCCCAGGGCGCGAGCTTCGGCGCTGGCTGCAACGTCCGGCTTGCTGCTCCAGGCGGGCTGCCCCTCGAAGCCGACCTGCACGTCCTCGAGCCCGACGCGCGAGGCGATCGCGACGCCGTTCCACTGGTTGAGGCCGACGTGAGCGACCTCGTAGCCGAGGTCGTGGAAGGGCAGGCTGGGGAACTGGCTGTCGGAACACTTGGTCTCCTGCATAGCCAGCACGTCCACGCTGGCACGTTCCAGCCAGTCGACGACGCGGGGCAGGCGGGTGCGGATCGAGTTCACGTTCCAGGTGGCCAGCCGCAGGTGTGCGTCGGGCATGGCTAGACGGTAGCCGGGCCGCCCGGGCCCCGGGTGCCGGGGTTGTCAGTGGCCAAACGGGTCCGGTCCCTCGCCCGGCATCCATGACAGGCCCGGAACGCCCCAGCCGTTCGCCTTGACCGCGCGTTTCGCGCTGCGCGCGTGCCGACCGACGAGTCGGTCCAGATAGAGAAAGCCATCCAGGTGACCCGTTTCGTGTTGGAGCATCCGGGCGAACAGGCCGGTGCCCTCGATCGTGACCGGCGCGCCATCGGCGTCCAGCCCGGTAACGCGCGCCCAGGTCGCGCGGCCGGTGGGAAAGGATTCGCCGGGGACCGACAGGCACCCCTCGTCGTCCCCGTCCGGATCGGGCATCGTCTCGGGCACTTCCGACGTCTCCAGGACCGGATTGACGACGACGCCGCGCCTGCGGCTCGCCGTCCCGCGCTCGTCGGCGCAGTCGTAGACGAACACCCGCACGCTGTGGCCGATCTGGTTGGCGGCCAAGCCGACGCCGTGCGCTGCGTCCATAGTCTCGAACATCGTGGCGATCAGCTCGGACAATTCCGCCGGCAGGGATCCGTCGGCGGCGACCGGCACCGGCGTCGTCGGGGTATGCAAGACGGGATCGCCCACAATGCGAATGGGTACCACTGCCATGGTCGGGTAAGTTACCGCACTCTGACGCGCGGCGAACCGGCCAATCGGCCGACTCGCGGGTTGTGATCACGGCCGCAGTGGCGGCGGCGTGATTCAATTATCGCCGACACAGCCCCCCAGTTACGTCAGATGAGCAGAGCAGTTCGGGAATTGCCGGAAGGGTCCAGGGGAAGCGAAATGGATAGCGCCATGGCGCAAGCACATCGCGCGGGGGACGACGCTGAGATCGCCGAGGGGCTCACCCGCCGCGAACACGACATCCTTGCATTCGAACGGCAGTGGTGGAAATACGCCGGCGTCAAGGAAGAGGCGATCAAAGACCTCTTCTCGATGTCGGCGACGCGGTACTACCAGGTCCTCAACGCGCTCGTCGATCGGCCCGAGGCGCTGGCTGCCGATCCGATGCTGGTCAAACGGCTCCGGAGACTGCGCGCAAGCCGGCAGAAGGCGCGCGCCGCGCGGCGCCTCGGCTTCGAGGTGACCTGACTCGCTAGAGTGGGCTCGTGAATGAGCGAGTTCCCGATTCGACGGGCCTCCCCCTGCGGGCCATGGTCATGGTGCTGCTCTTCCTCGGCGTGATCTTCTTGCTCCTCGGGTGGCAGGCACTGAGTTCGTCCGGGAAATCCGACGACGATTCGGCCTCGCCGGCCTCCAGCATCAGCGCGTCATCAGCGCCGACCAGCAAGTCCGCCGCCAACGAGGCGGAGGTGCGCATCTACAACATCTCCTCCAAGGAGGGTGTCGCCGCGCGCACCAAGGACCAGCTCACGGCCGCCGGCTTCAAGGTCGCCGACGTCGGGAACCTGTCGTTGTCCGAGGTCTCGACCACCACGGTGTACTACACCGACGCCGATGGCGAGCACGACACAGCCGATGCGGTCGGCAAGGATCTCGGTGCTGCGGTCGAACCTCGCATTCCCGCCCTCGGCAACCAGCCACCCGGTGTCATCGTCCTGGTTGCAGGCTGACTCGGGGCCGCGCGTTAGGCTTCGACCATGCGTCATGTCCCGCCGCCCCTGCCGGTCATCATCGTCTGCGCCGGTCTGATCGGCGCCTGCTCGTCGCCCCAGCACGCCACGTCGACCCCGGGCACCAACCCCGCGGTGTGGACGGGGGCGTCCGCGCCCGGGGCCGCCGAGGCGGCGCAGCCCGCCCAGCCCAGGGCGCAGGGCGTCGCGGCCCGGTTGACGGGTCCCGACGGGGCCGAGGTCGCGACGGCCAAGGTCGACTTCGGCAGCGGCTATGCCACGATCACGATCGCGACGAGTGGTCCCGGCCGGCTGGCGCCCGGCTTCCACGGTGTGCACATCCACAGGGTGGGCAAGTGCGAGCCCAACTCGGTCGCCCCAACTGGTGGCGCGCCCGGCGACTTCCTCTCCGCCGGTGAGCTCCTCACCGTGCCGGGGCGCCCCGCCGAACCCGCCGCCGGCGACCTGACCCTGCTGCAGGTTCGCAACGACGGGTCCGGCACCTTGGTCACCACCACCGACGCATTCTCCATGCAGGACCTGCTGACCGGCGACAAGACCGCGATCATCATCAACGCCGGCGCCGAGAACCCCGCGAACATCCCCGCCGGCGACCCCGGCAAGCGGTTGGCATGCGGTGTCATCGGTGCCGGCTAGCAGCCACGCAGCCCACATCGACTTCGCGCGCTCGCCACGGCCGACCCTCGGCGTCGAGTGGGAGTTCGCTCTCGTCGACCAGGACACCCGCGACCTGAGTAACGAGGCAACCGCGGTGATAGCCGAGATCGGCGAAAACCCGCGGGTGCACAAGGAATTGCTGCGCAACACCGTTGAAGTCGTCACCGGAATCTGTGACACCGTGGGCGAGGCGATCGAGGACCTGCGCGCCACCCTCGGGCCGGCCCGGCGGATCGTCCGGGACCGCCACATGGAGTTGTTCTCGGCGGGCACCCACCCGTTCGCGCGGTGGTCCACTCAGAAACTCACCGATGCGCCCCGCTACGCGGAACTGATCAAACGCACGCAGTGGTGGGGACGGCAGATGCTGATCTGGGGAGTGCATGTCCACGTCGGGATCTCCTCGGCGAACAAGGTGATGCCGATCATGTCGTCACTGCTGAAGTACTACCCGCACCTACTGGCGCTGTCGGCGTCGTCCCCCTGGTGGGGCGGCCAGGTCACCGGCTATGCGAGCAACCGCGCGATGATGTTTCAGCAGCTGCCCACCGCCGGCCTGCCTTTCCAGTTCCAGGCCTGGACGGAGTTCGAGGGTTTCGTCCACGACCAGAAGAAGACCGGCGTCATCGACCATATGAACGAGATTCGTTGGGACATAAGGCCGTCCCCGCACCTGGGAACCTTGGAGGTCCGCGTCTGCGACGGTGTCTCCAACCTCCGCGAGCTCGGCGCTCTGGTCGCCCTGACTCAGTGCCTGATCGTCGACCTCGATCGTAGGCTGGACGCGGGTGAGACGCTGCCGACCATGCCGCCCTGGCACGTGCAGGAGAACAAGTGGCGAGCGGCCCGCTACGGCCTGGATGCGGTGATCATCCTGGACTCAGACAGCAACGAGCGACTGGTGACCGACGACCTCGCCGACCTGCTGACCCGACTGGAGCCGATCGCGGCGTCGCTGGAGTGCGCGGACGAACTTGCCGCGGTGGCCGACATACCGCGCAGGGGCGCCTCCTACCAACGGCAGCGGCGGGTGGCCGAGGAGCACGACGGCGACCTGAGGGCTGTGGTCGACGCGCTGGTGGGCGAATTGGAGATCTGATGGACTTGCCGGAATCGATTGAGCTGCCGCTCGAGCTGGGCATGTTCCCGCTGGAGTCGGCTCTGCTGCCCAACGAGGATCTTCCGCTGCGGATCTTCGAACCCCGCTACGGCGCGCTGGTGCGGCATTGCACCGACAACGGCGATCCCTTCGGTGTGGTGCTCATCTCCCGGGGCCGCGAAGTCGGTGGGGACGAGGCGCGCTGCGACGTCGGTGTCGTCGCCAGGATCGTCGACTGGGCCGACCACGGCGAGGGCCTGTACTCGCTGCACTGCCGCAGCGGGGAGCGGATCCGGGTGTCGCACTGGCTGCCCGACGACCCCTACCCGCGCGCGGTCGTGGCACTGTGGCCCGACGAGCCCGGCGAACCGGTGGGCGCGGCACAGCTACAGGAGATCGAAGACCGGGCGATGCAGCTGTTCGAGCGAATCGCCGAGGCGCGCGGCGTTGTGCTGCCGGACCGCGATGTGCTCCTGGGTGGGCCCGAGGGTGCAGAGGAGGGGCGGGACGCGGGCGGGCGTCTGCTGGACCTGGCGTCCCGCATCCCGATCGGCACCGCCGACCGGTACTCGATCCTGTCGGCGCCGACGGCGGCGGATCGGCTCGTCGCGCTCCACGAGGCGGTGGACGCGGTCGCCGCGATCGTGGAGTTCGGACTCTCGGAGTAGGTGGACGCGTGAAGGTGCATCTGCAGATCGACGGCTCGCCGATCGGGGCCGCGTCCAGCGCCGCCGGCATCGTCGCATCGGGCGCCGACGGCCTGTTCACCTTCGAGGGCCAGCACGATGTGTTCTTTCCGCTGCTGATCGCCGCCGACGCGACCGGCCTCGAGCTGATGACGAACGTGGCGATCGCCCCGCCCCGCAGTCCGCTGCACCTGGCCCACGCCGCCTACGACCTGCAGCTCTACAGCGGCGGGCGATTCCGTCTGGGGCTGGGCTCGCAGGTGCGGGCTCATATCGAAAAGCGTTACGGCAGTAAGTGGGAACGGCCGGCGGCGCGGATGGCCGAAACCGTCACCGCGATCAAGGCGGTGTTCGCGGCGTGGGAAGGCACCGAGCCGCTGAACTTTCGCGGCGAGTTCTACACCCACACGATCATGTCGCCCAACTTCAATCCCGGACCCAACCCGTTCGGGCCGCCCCCGGTCTTGCTGGGCGCGCTTGGCCCGGTCATGACGCGCACCGCCGCGCAGGTCGCCGACGGCCTGCTGGTGATGCCGTTCAACAGCGCCCGGCACTTCGCCGAACGCACGCTGCCCGCGGTCGACGAGGGACTGCGCCGGTCACAGCGCGCCGCCGGAGATTTCGCGATCATCGCCGGGGCGATGGTCGCCGTCGCCCGCGACGAGGCCGACATGGCGGCGGCGATCAACGGGGTTGCCACCCTGATCTCGTTCTACGGCTCCACTCCGGCCTACCTGCCCGTGCTGGAGGTCGAGGGCTGGGCCGGTATCCAGCCGGAGCTCAACGCGCTGTCCAAGCAGGGGCGGTTCGCCGAGATGCGCCATCTCGTCACCGACGAGATGGTCGCCCGGATCGGGATCGTGGGCGCGCCCGAGGAATGTGCGTGGCAGATCGCCGCGCGGTTCGGCGGCCGGGCAACTGAAGTGTGTTGCTACTTCCCGGGCTACACCCCGCGCAGCGCCGACGTCGCCCACCTGATCGGTGCGCTGCACGCGGGTTCAGCGCCCCGCGGCGAAAGCCCGTAGCGACGCCACCTGATCCGGATCGAGCGACGGCCGCACGGCCGCGCTGGCCGCCGCGAGATCGGCGGCCGTGACGTCGGTAGCGTCGATAGATCGGCGCATCGCGGTCAGTGCGGCCTCCCGCAGCAGGGCCACGCAGTCCGCCGCACTGTAGCCGTCGAGCCCCGCGGCCACCTCGTCGAGGTCGACGTCGGCGCTGAGCGGGATCGATTTCGCCGCGTTGCGGAGTATTTCGCGGCGGGCGTCGGCGTCGGGCGGCTCGACGAACACCAGCCGCTCCAGCCGGCCGGGGCGCAGCAGGGCGGGGTCGATCAGGTCGGGCCGGTTGGTGGCACCGAGCACCACGACGTCGCGCAGCGGGTTGACGCCGTCCAACTCGGTCAGCAGCGCGGCCACCACCCGGTCGGTCACGCCGGAGTCGAAGCTTTGGCCCCGGCGCGGCGCCAGGGCGTCCACCTCGTCGAGGAAGATCAGGGCGGGCGCGGAGTCGCGGGCCCGCCGGAACAGGTCGCGGACGGCTTTCTCCGACGAGCCGACCCACTTGTCCATCAGTTCCGAGCCCTTGACGGCCAGCACGCTCAGCTGGCCGGTGCTGGCGAGTGCGCGCACGACGAACGTCTTGCCGCAGCCGGGCGGACCGTAGAGCAGCACCCCGCGCGGCGGATCGACACCCAACCGGGAGAACGTGTCGGGATGCTGCAGCGGCCACAGCACCGCTTCGGTGAGTGCCTGCTTGGCCTCGACCATGTCGCCAACGTCGTCGAGCGTGACGTTGCCGACCGTGAGTTCCTCGCTGCCCGAACGCGACAGCGGCCGGATGACGGACAACGCGCCGACGAGGTCGTCCTGGCTGAGCTGCGGTGGCTGGCCGTCCGCGCTGGCCCTCGACGCCGCCCGCAGCGCGGCCTCACGGAGCAGCGCCGCCAGGTCGGCGACCACGAACCCCGGCGTGCGCAGGGCGATGTCGTTGAGGTCGAGTTCGCCGGCCGGTACCGGCTTGAGGAGCGCCTCGAGCAACGCCTGGCGGGTGGCGGCGTCGGGCAGCGGAAGGCCGAGCTCCCGGTCGCACAGGTCCGGTGCGCGCAGCCGCGCATCGAGTTGGTCGGGCCGGGCGGTGGTGGCGATGAGTGCGACTCCCGGCGCGGCGACGGCCGTACGCAGTTCGCCCAGGATCAGGGCCGCCACGGGTTCGGGGTCCACCGGTAGCAGCGCGTCCACGTCAGCGATCAGCAGCACGCCCCCACCGTCGCCGGTTCCCTGGCCGCCGATCTGCCGGACCGCCGCGGCGACGGCCTTGTGGCGATCGTCCGGGTTCAGCGCGCCGATCTGCGGGCCGTCGAGTTCGACCCTCCTGCGGCCGTCGCACACCGCGCGCACCAGGGTCACCTTGCCCACTCCGGGGGGGCCGGACACCAGCACCCCGAGATTGCTGGCCGCGCCCAACGTTGTGAGCAGTTGCGGCTCGTCGAGCGCGAGCTTGAGCCATTCGGCGAGTTTGGCGGCCTGCGGCTGCGAGCCCTTGAGCTCCTCGACCAGGATCTCCGGCGTCCCGGTGGTCATCTGCTCCTGCGGCGACTGCGGTGCCGCCGCCGGGCCGCCCGGTGTCGCGTCGCCCCAGGTGACCAGGGAGTTCGGCTGCACGCTGACCGGGCCCTCGGGCTCGACGCCTGTGACGGTCAGGAGCTCCGAGGTCCAGCTGATGCCGACCGAGGCGGCCAGCGCGCGGGTGGCGGCGGACGTTGACGTGCCGGGGCCGAGGTCGCGGGGCAGCAGTGACACCGCGTCGCCGACCGTCATGACTTTGCCGAGTAGGGCCTGACGCAGGGTGACCGGTGAGACGGACTGGGTGGTCAGCGCGGAACCGCTCAGCGTCACCGACCGTGCGCCGCAGACGCTGACGGTGCCGACGATCACCGCGGTGTCCTCGCGCAGCCCGGCGTTGGACAGGGTGACGTCGTCGAGCAGGACCGTGCCGACGGGGATACCCGGGTCGGCCAGGGCGGCGACCGCCGCCGTGGTGCGAGAACCTGTGAGTGACACCGCGTCCCATTCGCGAATACCGAGGGCGGCGGCGGCGCTGGGGTGCAGGCGGACGACGCCGCGACGGGAGTCCACGGCCGAGGTGTTCAGCCGGGCGGTAAGGGTCAGCTGGCGGCGTGCGCCGGAGGGGCCGGTCACGGCAGGCGCCCGCCTGGCTTGCGCAGGCCCAGCCGAGCCACCGAGCGTCGGTTCGGGCGCGCCCGGCGGATCGCGCGCCGCGCGGCGCGGCGCTGCTTGGGCGCGTCGGCCCACGCCTCGGGATGCGCAGCGAGCCAGCGGTGGTTGCGCACCGCGAAGGGGATGTGACAGACGTAGGCGAGGACGATCACCCAGATCAACACGTAGGGTGCCAGCACGGCCGCCGCCGCACAGATCGCCAGCAGCGCCAGCAGCGGCGCGGCCCAGCTGGGCGGCACCGCGACCGCGTGCATCTTGCGCATCGGGATTTTGCTCACCATCAGGATCGATGTGCCGGCGATCCAAATGCAGAGGAACACCTCCGAGGTCCACCAGCCGTCGTGCGGGAACTGCAGCTTCAGGCCGACCAGGCCGATCATCGAGATGGCTCCGGCCGGCGCGGGCATCCCCACGAAGTACTCGTGCGCGTAGGCGGGCTGAGTCCCGTCGTCCTGCAGCGCGTTGAAGCGCGCGAGCCGCAGCACCACACACACCGCGTAGAGCAGCACGGCGATCCAGCCGACCCGCGACGTCGACAGCAGAGTCACATAGACCACGATCGCCGGCGTCACCCCGAAGTTCACCGCGTCGGCAAGGGAATCGATCTCGGCGCCCATCCGTGACTGGGCGTCAAGGATGCGCGCCACCCGGCCGTCCAGCCCGTCGAGGATGGCGGCCGCCGCGATCAGCGCGATCGCGGCCTTGGGCTGGTGCTCCAGGGCGAACTTGATCGCGGTCATGCCTGCGCAGATGGACAGCACCGTCATGGCGCTGGGCAGGATCTGCAGGTTCACCGCGCGCTTGCCGCGGGGCTTGGCGGTCGTCACAGTTCGGCCAGCACGGTCTCGCCGGCAACGGCGCGCTGGCCCAGCCAGACCAGCGGTGCGGTCCCGGCCGGCAGGTAGGTGTCCAGCCGGGAGCCGAACCGGATCAGGCCGTAGGTGTCGCCGATCGCGAGCTTCTCCCCGGGGCGGGCGTCGCAGACTATCCGGCGGGCCAGTAGCCCCGCGACCTGCACGACGACGACCTCGGGGCCGTCCGTGCCGTCGCCGGTCCGGATCCGGACGCTGTTGCGCTCGTTCTCGGCGCTCGCCGAGGCGAGGTCGGCCGAGCCGAACCGGCCGGGCCGGTGCTGCACCGCGATCACCTCGCCGCTTACCGGCGCGCGTTGCACGTGCGCGTCCAGCAGCGACAGGAAGATGCTGACCCGGGGCAGCGGCGTATCGCCCATGCCGAGTTCAGCGGGCGGGGCTGCGGAGTCGATCGCGCAGACCGCCCCGTCGGCCGGGGCCACCACCACACCGCTGCGGGTGGGCGGCACCCGCGGGGGATGACGGAAGAAGCCCGCGCACGCGCCCGCCGCCAGCAGGCCGGCCCCGCGCAGCCACCGGTGGCGGTGTGCAACCAGCGCCACGCCGAGCCCGGCGGAGATGAACGGCAGCCCCGCGGGATGGACCGGCGGGACGGTGGCGCGCACCAACTCCAGCATGTGCCGCGGGCTGGAAGCCAACCCTGCCTGAGCCGACCCTTCGTCAGAAGACAGCGTGCGGGGACGACGGGCCACTCCGCAATCCTACGAAAGGCGCGGGTCACGCCTCAGGTCAGATCCCACACCTGCACCTCGGTCCCGGCGGATACCTCCACCACGTCCTCCGGGATGTCCAGCAGCCCGTTGGCCGACGCCAGCCATCGCAGATGATGCGACGCCGGCGGGCCGTGGCTGACGACGGTGCCGGTCGCCTGGTCGAGGAACGCGCGACGGAACTGGCGTCGCCCGCGCGGCGACGTCAACGACTCGGCGAGGACGGCGGTTCGCAGCGGTCTCTCGGGATCGGGCAGGCCCATGGCCCGGCGCAGCGCGGGACGGATGAACACCTCGAACGACACCAGCGCACTGACCGGGTTGCCGGGCAGCGTGATGATCGTCGCGCCGGCCACTCGGCCGATGCCCTGCGGCATGCCCGGCTGCATGGCCACCTTGACGAACTCCACCCCGTCGCCCGAGGAAAAGTCGCCGTCCCGGCCGAACGCATCTTTGACCACCTCGTAGGCGCCCGCGCTGACCCCGCCGCTGGTGATGATGAGGTCGGTGTCGCCGGCGTGGCGTTCCAGCAGCGAACCGAACTGTGCGACATCGTCTTCGACGGTGGCGACCGCGATCACCTCCGCGCCGGCCTCGCGCACGGCGGCGGCGAGCATGATCGAGTTGGACTCGTAGATCTGTCCCGGCTTCAGGGGCGTGCCCGGCTCCACCAGCTCTGACCCGGTCGACACCACGAGCACCCGCTGGCGCGGGATCGCCGGTAGCGCGGCCAGGCCCAACGCCGACAAAAGCCCGAGCATCGCCGGCGTCACGACGTGTCCCGTCCGCAGGACGGTGGTGCCCGGGGCCACGTCCTCGCCCGCGCGGCGGATGTGGGCGCCAGCGGGGCGGGACCCGCGGATGGCCACCGTGTCCACGCCGCCGTCGGTGTCCTCGACCGGCACGACCGCAGTGGCCCCCGCCGGCAGCGGCGCGCCGGTCATGATCCGGTGCGCGGTGCCGGGCGCCAGCGTCAGCCCGTCGGTGCGCCCGGCCGGGATATCCTCGGCGACCGGCAGTACCACCGGGTGTTCGGGGCTCGCGTCCGCGACATCCTCCGCCCGGACCGCGTAGCCGTCCATCGCGGAGTTGTCGAAAACAGGCAGCGCCCACTGCGCGACCACGTCGCCGGCCAGGACCAGACCGAGGGCCTCCGCCAGCGCCACCGGCACCGGCGGGCGCGGTCGGATCAGTCCCGCGACGACGCTTCTGTGTTCCGCTACCGATCGCACGTCCGAACCTCAGACCGGGAAGCCGACGCCGGTGAGCTCCTCGGAGACCACCCAGAGCCGACGCTGCAACTCCGCGTCGTGGGACTGCCGGCTGGAGTGCACGACCTTGGGGTGGCCGCCCTGCTCGAAGAACCCGTCGGGGCCGTAGTACTGCCCGCCGCGCGCGGCCGGATCCGTGGCGGCCCGCAGCGTCGGCAGCGCGCCCATCTCCGCGCTCTGGAACAGCACGGCCTCCAGGGGCGCCGTCAGGGGCGCGAGGATCCCCGGGATGTTGCGGGTCAGTTCGGTGTTGGAGCCGCCGGGGTGCGCGGCGAGGGCGACGGTCTGGGCGTCCGCGCGGGCGGCGAGGCGCCGTTGCAGCTCATAGGTGAACATCAGGTTGGCGAGCTTCGACTGTCCGTAGGCGGCGACGCGGTTGTAGCGGCGGTCCCACTGCAGGTCGTCGAAGTGGATCGCGGCGAGTATGCGGTGGCCCAGGCTGCTGACGGTCACCACCCGGGAACCCGCCACCGGCAGCAGGTGGTCGAGCAGCAGTCCCGTCAGCGCGAAGTGGCCCAGATGGTTTGTGCCGAACTGCATTTCGAAGCCGTCCTTGGTGACCTGCTTCGGCGTCCACATCACCCCGGCGTTGTTGATCAGCAGGTCGATGCGCGGATAGGTAGCGCGCAGCGCGTCGGCGGCCGACCGCACCGAGTCCAGTGAGCTCAGGTCGAGTGGCTGCAGGGTGACGTCGGCGTCCGGGCTGGCGGCGCGGATCCGCGCGAGTGCCGCGTTGCCCTTGTCGAGGTTGCGGACCGCCAGCACCACGTGCGCGCCGCGGGCGGCGAGGACGGCGGCCGTGTGGTACCCGAGGCCGGTGTTCGCCCCGGTGACGATGGCGACGCGGCCACTCTGATCCGGCACGTCGCCTGCAGTCCATGCTTTCCCGCTTGCTGCCATGACGACAACATACTCATCCGCATGGGCTACGTATCGGGCTGAGTAAGGTCGAGAACGTGATCACCGGGTTAGCCCACACGGGAGTGTGTGTTCCCGATTGCGAGGCCGCGGTGGCCTTCTACCGGGACGTCCTGGGCATGCGCGTACTCTCGCCGCCGTATGTCATGAGCGGTGACGCCATTCGCGACGACATGGGCGAACTG
>Ga0164296_1000787_pt1 | contig 36273 bp, 27 predicted proteins | sample GEODES057metaG_FD_113533 | JGI IMG/M metagenome (GOLD analysis project Ga0164296, IMG submission 113533) | Dystrophic lake water microbial communities from Trout Bog Lake, Wisconsin, USA - GEODES057 metaG | ecosystem: Environmental > Aquatic > Freshwater > Lake | place: USA: Trout Bog Lake...
AAGCAAAAGCAACTAGTTCTTTACCATTTTTTAGGCCATCAATTAACCCCGTTTTGAAAAAGAATTTTTAGGGGGTCACATTGTGCTGGCGAAAGGGGGTCAGTTTTGCTGGTATTTACAATATATGAAATGAAGAAGAAAAAGAAATAGCATTAATTAATTAGTCATCTTAATACTGCATAAAGCAAAACAATGAACCGAATATTATTTATATCAATTGTCTCGTCACCATAGATTAAAATGTAATATTTTGTAGAATGGAGATTTCCATATACTTTTATTCCTCCCCCTGATTATTGTCAAATAGAAATTAAGTTGGAAAGCTGAAGACTATGTTCTACAGTAAACATTTAAAATATAAAAAATGGTATTAATTCTTTCAGCACATAATAAATTTGCAGGAATGATAGTATTACAATTTCAGTAATTGCAACAATATTTTTTTTGAGCAATAGGGGGTTTAAAAAATTATTGAAAAGCAATTAAAAATAATAAATATGAAAATGGGTACTTATTTTCTTAGAGCTGAATCTGGTCCAGAAGCAATGGTTGGAGGTATTGTTGTATGGATTGTATTAGTAATTATAATAGCACTTTATAGAGGGGCAAAAAAAGCAGTCAAGGGTAAACCATTTGAAGATGCTGATAAAAAATAAGTGGTTATTAATATAAACAGGAAATATTATTTGTATAATTATTGGATTCACAATACCAATTTACATAATTCTGATCTTCAGTTAAGATTACAACAAATTTGACCAATTAAAATAAAAGCTATGTTTTGGGAAAGAATCGGTGATTGGTTTAATGATTTTAAGGAAAGATATTCTGTGATTAGAGAGTTTAATCGATCTGCAAGAAATGCATTTATAATTGGTTATGCTGAAACATTATTAGAAGCAAAAATTACAATTGGATCTTCTAATTATAGACATGCATTTAGTAAATGGATGGCCGGTGGATTCCGTATAAAAGCTCTCTCAGGAAGGGCCCTAAATAAGCAGGAACTCTTGACTATAGGCGACATTGTTTTGCGTAATGATGAACTAGTAAGAAAATTAGTTGCGCTCGGATTTGATACACTTGAGATTCATGATGATACTGGCGTGATAGGATTAAAATGGGAGTTAATAAGGTATACTAAAATTGGCGGTAATGTAAATTAATCATATGTCATATTTCTTCACAGTCATAAAACAATCATACCTCAAACAAATTATTTGGGAGGGTATACTTACAGTATTATTCTTGACAATATTTTATTTATTATACAAACGTAACAGAAATAAAAGAGTATTTGAAAAATATGAAAAAACAATTCTTGAAGATGCTAAAACAACTCAAATCGATATGAGTGATATGATGGACAATGTATTTAAATCACAACATCTGTATGATAGCCTCAAGAAAAAAGTACATCCTGATAGGTTTTCTCCTAATCAAGAAAAAATTAAGATAGCTAATGAGTTAGCTACTATGATAAATAATCATAAGGCAGACTATAAAAAACTTCAAGAACTTAAAAATATAGCTGAACTAAAGCTCGACATAAAGTTATAATTTTCTAATTAGTAAAGTTATTAAACTCCCAATTTAAATTCTATTAACAAATAGAGTTGTTTATATTATTTACATTCATTTCATAATTACATCTGCCAATAGCAAACCTCTACTAAATTTTTATAGCTGTTTACTGTCTTAATAGGGCTTTAAGCAGCTTTTTTTATCTCAAAACAATTCATCAAACATCATGGCAGACTATATTTTTAGCAAATGTGTTGACTTGCTTTATTTCCTGGCAAACTTAACAGGGTTGACCTATAATGAAATCAATGTGCTGATATTTTGCATCCTATGGCCAATACTCACGCTATTCTTGATCTGGAAGGCCTTTATAAAACCAAACAAGAAATGAAACTCCATCAAAAAATTATTTCGTTTAACAATCTTAAACAAATAGCAAATGTTGGATTGAAACTGTGTTGCTATTTGTTATTGGTTCCCATAGTTGTTTTTCTTTTGGAGGACAAAGTGATTAAATTATCTTGTAAATATTATTGGGGTGAAAAATATATTTATGGCTATAGTAGCTTTAAGCTTTTCTTCTGGACGCTTTATTTAGCAGCATCCTTGACAGCTTTATATTATTTATTCTGTTTAGTATACCTACTTTACAGCGTTATAAAAATATCGGGTACATCAAACTTTAGATTGACACTCCTATTTTGGCTACCTCTTTTGATATTATTTATTTTCCTACCTATTTTATTTTTTTACTTAACCAGCCAATATGATTATAGAATCACTGTCTGTTTTGCAATGCTTCATCTAACATATTACATATTGTTCTTTATGGTTCAATTCATTTTAGCAAAAGCGGAGCAACTTATTAATAGCAAAATAATGGCTTGCAAAAAAGCAGCGGTAGAAAATTAATAAAACAAACCAAATGGATAAAGTAGATTACCAAATAACAGATAAGTTCTGTGAAGAAGCATTAATAGCGTTACAGGTGGATAATGATATACCCATTTGGCTACAAGAGAACAAATCCCTGTTTGAGAGCATATCAATTCAACCTAGTGGGTTACCTTCCATAGCAGATTGTAATTATGATGGGGTTAAATACCACTTTATATCCCAATTCCACTCAATATACAAGCAGCTGCATTATTAAGCTAATATATTGGATGAAATGGCCCAATTTGAGGCAGTAGTGTATTTGATCCAACGAATGTCAATAGGCTAAATGAGTTCTTAGACCCCATAACATACCAGAATTATCAAAACACAAGTCTATAGAACTGCTAGCGAATCCATTTAATAGGATGGTGAATAGGGGAAATACGAGATTGTGGGCTTATAATGGTAAATGTACCGGGTGTAAAGTTTGATTAAAGGAATATTCTTTTGTAGGTAACAATGACCAAAGCCATATTGACCTAGTAATCATTGAACATCAAGGAAGGGTAGCTGATATATTTGATTGCAGTGAGTTAAAATGCGATAAGGAATTAGCCAAAAAGAAGAGGGTGATTTTGGATGATGATAACTTCCCTTTTTAAATAATTAATTTTTTTAAAAATTTTGCCTGCCTCCCTTACCTATCAAAAATGGCAATTCCCCTTCAAAAATTTGTGGTGCAAATTTTGGTGCAAATAAAAAAGCAGCTATGAAATTTTAATTCATAACTGCTTGATTATTAATGCTCCTCAGTCTGGACTTGAACCAGAGACCCTCTGATTAACAGTCAGATGCTCTAACCAACTGAGCTACTGAGGAGTTTATTCCCCTTTCGGGGCAGCAAAAATAGGGAAAAATACAATCCGGCAAAATTTGAATCAAAAATTTATATTCTATTCAAAAATCCGCGGTCTTCTATTCCTATAAAAATACCCTCCTTTCTTGCCTCAATTAGATAGGTTTGGAGGTAATATCCTTCGCCACTCGTATTTCTACCATTCGTCATATCAAACTTATAGCGATGTAATGGACAAACCACTTTTCCCGATTCATCTATAAACCCATGGGCCATAATGCCCCCCGCATGCGGACATTTATAGGCAAAAGCATACAACTCATCCCTAAATAGGGCTACCGATAGTTTTTTGCCCCCCACTTCCACAATACACATTCCATTGGATTGCCAGTCTATATTTTCAACAGTTTCGGCTATTCGATGCCAAGTATATTTTTTTGTAGGGCTCATGAAACGGTTCCCGTTTAAAAGTGAATATCCCTGTAGGGATACCGTATTTGGTATAACTCTCTAACTTTCATTAATATAAACTCGCGCAAAGCATCAAGATTCTTTCTTTCTAATGCCGAAATAAATACACAGTTGCCATCTGTATGGTGCTCCCATTTTTCTTTCAGGTCTTGGAGTATTTCCTGTTTTACCTCGTCTTGTAACCATTCATCGAAGGTCTTTTCTTCGTATAAATCCATTTTATTGAAAATAGTAATAATGGGTTTGTCAAAAGCCTTTAACTCTTGCAAGGTTTTATGAACTGTTCCCATCTGCTCCTCATATTGGGCATGCGAAATATCTACTACATGTAACAGAATATCTGCCTCTCTCACCTCATCTAAGGTGCTTTTAAAGCTCTCAATTAAATGATGCGGTAACTTCCTAATAAAGCCTACGGTATCGCTTAATAAGAAGGGGGTATTCTCGAAAACAACTTTTCGGGTGGTGGTATCCAATGTGGCAAACAACTTATTTTCTGCAAAAACATCGCTTTTGCTAATCACATTCATGAGGGTACTTTTACCAACATTGGTATAGCCCACCAGCGAAACCCGTATAAATTCGCCACGTTCTTTTCTTTGTGTAAATGATTGCTTATCAATTTCTCCTAGCTTTTTTCGCAGCAACGAAATCTTATCTTTTACAATACGTCTATCTGTTTCAATTTCTGTTTCTCCCGGACCACGGGTACCAATACCACCTCCTTGTCTTTCCAAATGTTGCCACATCCCCTTTAATCGGGGTAATAGGTATTGATATTGTGCTAGTTCAACCTGCACTTTTGCGGAGGCTGTTCGGGCACGGCGAGCAAAAATGTCTAGAATTAGATCGCTCCGATCAATCGTTTTGGCCCCTAATACCTTTTCGATATTACTAATTTGTGAGCCCGTAAGTTCATCATCAAAAATGACCACTTGAACACCTTTTGTCAAGACATAATTTTTAATTTCTTCTAGTTTTCCTTTACCCACAAAGGTTTTACTATCTGCATGGGGTAATCGCTGGGTAAAGCGTTTAATGGCAATTGCACCGGCTGTCTCGGCCAAAAAAGCCAATTCATCCATATATTCTTCTACCTGCTCATTGGTTTGTTCTTTCTGTATGAGGCCAACAAGCACTGCTTTTTCTTCGCTTCTTATTTTGTGTTGCTTCTCTATCAAATGTTTTTAATTTTTACAAATGTACTTCATCTGTATGGCTAATAAAAAAGCCTTGCTATTTCTAGATAGCAAGGCCATGAATTATGCGAAATTATTTTATAAACCACTGATACTTAACCCTATAGAAAGAGTGTGCATATCAGGTCCAAAACCAGGTTTAATAACAGAGGTAATCTGATAATCGGCATGTAAGCTAACAGCCCCATATCCAATACGGGCAGTTCCTGTTACAAGCGTTGAGTTAAAGAATTTTTTGTCATATTCTTTTTTGATATAATTAGGGCCATAAACGCTATTGCCATTTTGATCTAACAAATCCTTCCCTTTAAAATAGGCTTTTAAAATAGTACCTACTTTTACACCTACCGCCATTTTCCATGACTTATTGGGATTTTCTGGATTAGAATAATATCTTAATTCTGCTGGTGCCTCTACATACATAGTGGTAACCTTCGATTTATTGTACCTAGTAGTACTATCAAATGGTAGAGAGTTACTGTTGGCCCAAACCTTCACATATCGATGGTCTAAAATAATATTGCTACTACCCATACCCAAGCCATAGGCAACGCTATACTTTTTATTTTGTTTTAAAGGCTTGTCCATCATAAAATAAAAGTTGAAGTGTCGGCTAAAACCCTTTGTTTTAATACTATCGGGTATTGTGCCCACCCAAGTATCCAATCCATATTGAAACATGAAATGGTCAGCAGGTCTTTTACTTAAATCCACTTTACTCCAATCTGTTTTTATAACAGGGGTAACAGATTTACTAAGGGCTTTTGGCGCCATAGCCAGGTGGGTACTATCGCTTGATTTTTTCTTTTTAGAAAAAAAAGAACTTATTTGAGCATTGGCTCCGACAAAATAAACGATGCAAAGCAGAACTAATAGTGTTTTTTTCATTTTTTTCTATTTGTAGAGAAACCTATTTTATTTTTAAGAATGACAAAAATAGTAGAAATGACTGCACTTTAAGGGTTAAAAATTAGCAAAAGATATTTATAAGGCTAGGAAAGTCCTAAATTAGACCTTAATTAAGGCATTACGGCGTATTATAAATTTTATTTTTTTTCAAAACAATACCGTTCTACTTTTGTGCCTGTTCACACAATGAACAGCTATTCTTCATTAAAAACAGAACACATGGATTCGGGTCCGAGTATCATCCTATTAATTAAACACTCCTTCTAGCCCGTTGTGCTTTTTAAGTCGCTTCAGCTTAGTAGGAAATAATAACTGAACGCTTAAAAAGAGTTACCATGAACTATTCTTATACAGTCGCTTTCTTCTCAACTGTCTGTTTTGTTATAATAACAAAACGTTATCATTTATTTTCTACCGCCAAAATAAAGCCTCCACTCCTTAGATTAGCGAATCGAAAAAAGTAATTATTACCATTTATTCAATTCAAGGAGTTGAAAAAGTGTTCACTCAAAATTTTTAGGAGGATTACTGATGATTACAGATGTAAGAGAAAAAATAAAAACGAGAATTCCATTCAAAAATAAAGCCGTTAGTCTAGAAGCCGATGCTGCTGCAGCAAAGTTAAAAGAGGTTGCTAGGGCCGACAAAGAGGCTTTCTTTGCCCTCTTAGAAGCAGAGGAAGGCGGTTTAACCAATGAAGCTGTAGAATACCGACAAACCGAATTTGGCACCAACGAAGTGGTTCATGAAAAAGCACCCGCTTGGTATATACAATTAGTGCAAGCATTTATTACCCCTTTTAATGCCGTATTATTTTTAATAGCTACTACTTCTTTTATCATTGATGTTGTATTAGAAGAACCCGCTAATAGAGATTATAAAACGGTAGTGGTCGTATTTGTGATGGTGCTTTTAAGCTCATTAATCCGCTTTTGGCAAGAATTTAGAAGCAATGTGGCAGCAGAGAAGCTGAAGAGCATGGTAAAAACAACCGCTACAGTATTAAGAAAGGAGGAGGGTAAATTCGAGATCGATATCAAAGAACTCGTTACTGGCGATATCATCTTTTTATCTGCTGGCGATATGATTCCCGCCGACTGCCGCATCATTCAATCTAAAGATCTATTCTTAAATCAGTCTACTTTAACTGGGGAAGCATTGCCCGTAGAGAAGCGAGAATTTGTGGTGAGCCATACGGATAATAAAACGCCCTTAGAGTTAGAAAACATTTGTTTTATGGGAACAAATGTAGAAAGCGGACAAGCAGTTGCTATGGTGGTTACCACCGGTAATCATACCTATTTTGGCTCTATCAGTAAATCAATTACGGGTAAACATGCCGAAACAAGTTTCGATAAGGGGGTGAATAGCGTTAGTTGGCTCTTGATTCGTTTTATGCTCATCATGGTGCCCTTGGTTTTTGTAATTAATGGGTTTACCAAAGGCGATTGGGTTGAGGCTTTATTGTTTGCTATTGCCGTTGCTGTTGGCTTAACACCCGAAATGTTACCAATGATTGTTACCGCTAACCTAGCCAAGGGTGCGGTAACCATGAGTAAAAGAAAGGTGATTGTAAAAAGGCTTAATGCGATTCAGAATATTGGGGCCATGGATATTTTATGTACCGATAAAACGGGAACCCTTACCCTCGATAAAATTGTATTAGAGCGCCATTTGAATGTTGATGGGGTAGAAGACGATGAAGTACTAAAATGGGCTTACCTAAATAGTTTCCATCAAACAGGCCTTAAGAATCTATTAGACGTGGCCATTTTGGATCACTTTGAAGTAAAAGAATACTTAAAAGTGGAGGAACAATATAAAAAGGTTGATGAAATTCCTTTCGATTTTCAACGTCGTAGAATGTCGGTGATACTTGAACAGGCTAATCATAAACACTTATTAATTTGTAAAGGTGCCGTTGAAGAAATCTTGGACCTCTGTTCTCATACCTTCGATCCGGGCGAAGACCGTCAATTGCATATTGAAGTAGATAAAATACAGTTGATGGATGAAACCATCCGTAAGAATATCTTGGATCTGTCTAAAAAACTAAATAAAGAAGGGTTAAGAGTTTTATTAGTGGCGATCAAAGAATACGATGAGCGTCCACTAACTTATAGCGTTGCCGATGAAAGCAATATGATCTTAACAGGCTTTATTGGCTTTCTAGATCCTGCTAAACCTTCGGCCAAGCCTTCTATCGAAGCCCTACAAAAATTGGGTGTTACCTTAAAAGTACTTACCGGCGACAATGATATTGTTACCAAAAAAATATGCAAAGATGTAGGTATACCCATTAATAATATTTTGCTGGGTAACGATTTAGAACAAATGGGCGATGAAGAACTCACTACCAAAATTGACGATATCAGCATCTTCGCAAAACTAAGTCCCGTTCAAAAAAGTAGGGTCGTAAAAGTGTTACAAGCCAAAGGCCATACCGTTGGCTTTATGGGCGATGGCATTAATGATGCGGCAGCCTTGCGCGAAGCCGATGTGGGTATATCGGTAGATACAGCGGTAGATATTGCCAAAGAAAGTGCCGATATCATCTTATTAGAAAAAGATTTGATGGTACTGCGTAAGGGTGTTATTTATGGCAGAAGAACCTTTGGTAATATTACCAAGTACATTAAAATGACCGCTAGTAGCAATTTTGGTAATATGTTTAGTATGCTCGGGGCCAGTGCTTTTCTTCCCTTCTTGCCCATGCTGCCCGTGCAAATTCTAGTACAAAACTTATTATACGATATTTCACAAATTTCTATCCCCTGGGATAGAATGGATGAGGATTATATCGAAAAACCACGTAAGTGGGAGGCCGGTGGCATTGCTAAGTTTATGATATTTATTGGTCCTATTAGTTCGGTATTTGATTATATCACTTTTGCCGTCATGTACTTTGTTTTTAAAGCCAGTACGCCAGCACATCAAAGCTTATTTCAATCGGGATGGTTTATCGAAGGGCTACTTTCGCAAACACTGATTGTACATATGATACGTACTAAGAAAGTTCCATTTATTCAAAGCTGGGCAACAGCGCCAGTATTGGCATTAACCACCGCAGTCATGGCTATTGGCATCTATATTCCATTCTCTCCTTTTGCCGCTGCCTTAAAGTTACAGCCATTGCCTACCGCCTATTTTCCTTGGTTACTAGGCATTCTATTGTGTTATTGTTTACTAACACAAGTGGTAAAAAATTGGTTCATTAGAAAATTCAGATTGTGGCTCTAAACTAAAAATAATCACTTCTGTTTATAAAGATATAGCGGTGATGGGTAGCTGATTAAACGCCTTCATAGCGGCAACATTTGATGCGTAAATTGTTGTCGCTATTTTTATGCAATCTGGGGGCGTTCATTTTGTAGCCAACCATTTTTTGCATCATTGTTTTTTGGGGGGTCTAGCCTGCAAAAAAATTAAAATTCAAATTTTAACCCTATTTTCATCGGCCTGCAACAATTATCTTCGCTTTATGATGACAGGAATAGATAGCGTAGTATTAAAGCAGGTGATTGCCCATAAAGTAGGTAATCCTACCCGCAATGAAGCCTTACAACTTTCTACTAATACCATTAGCTTAAACAATTTGGTGCTGACTGGATGGCTTACCAAATATTTTTTGGCCCCCTTTAATGAGCAGGATCAATACCATTTTACGCATCTTAACAATCTTGCACTCAACGAAGTTTATACCTATGTTAGCGAAATTTTTAATAACCCAGCGAGCTTTATAGAGCAGTCGACCCTCTTGGCACAATTTCTCTATGCAAAAAGTACACATGTAAAAGTGAAGGAAGGTGAATTATATGTGGCACAGTTTGACCAGGTTCCATTTGGCACCGAATATATTCAAGCAATTGGTTTGTTTAAAAGCGAGTCGAAAGAAACTTTCTTGAAGGTTTTTTCGAATGCCGAAAACTTAGATCTATCTGCCGAAGAGGGTATTAATATCAATAAATTAGATAAGGGCTGCCTTATCTTTAAACAAAATAAAGCCGAAGGCTATGTGGTATGTGTGGTAGATGCGGCAGGCAAACAGAACGACGCCCAATATTGGGTAAATGATTTTTTGCAGGTAACGCCTTGGGCCGATAGTTATCACAGTACAAGCAATCTATTGGGTTTATGTAAGTTGTTTATTCATAATGAGCTTACCGAAAATTTCGAAGTCAATAAAAGCGATCAGATCGATTTGCTAAATCGAAGCATGGAATACTTTAAAACAAAGGACCAATTCCAGATGGATGAATTTACCCAAGAGGTTATTCATCATCCCGAAATGATCGAAGCTTTTACACAATACAAACATACCTACGAGCAGGCCAAACAAATAGAAATCAACAATGATTTTGATATTCATCTTTCGGCGGTAAAAAAGCAGGAGCGTGTATTTAAATCGGTATTAAAGCTCGATAAAAATTTTCATGTCTATATCCATGGCCGTAAAGACCTCATCGAGAAAGGTTATGATGAGTTTAGTGGTAAACATTTTTATAAACTTTTTTTCGACGAAGAAACCTAATGCCTCTGTTTTGGGCTTAAGAGATTATCATTACCTGCTACTGCAATCGTTTCACAATATTTATGATTGTTTTTAAGCATTCATCTAGCAACCATCTAGTGGATGGTTTCAGTAAACAATAGGGGTAAGCTACCTTATTCGAGATCTGCTCGAGACTTGTTCGGCAAAAAAGGTGATAAAGCGCCAATAAACTAGAACAAGTCTCGAATAGGTCTCGAGCAAATCTCGAATGAGCTTGATTTAATTTGTTGATACTATGCTTTGTATAATTCAATGCTCTATTGTAAGGCTTCTTCCTTACTGTGTACAATTAGGTACCAATTATTTTCTAAGGCTAGGTAACCATAATTGTAACAAAAGAAATAGACATTTCCATTTTGATTGTCATAGGTATGTGTATGAAATTTAAATAGGAAGCCCTTCTCAATTAGTTTATAATAATTCACTTTTGTCATTTCTTCGTTCAAGGGTAAAAGCGATGCTAATATGCGGTGGTTCTTGAGTAGCGCGTTATTGGTATTGCGTATCAGCGGAATCATATTTTTTTTGGCATTCAGGCTATTATTGTAAGTGTTACGGCAATAATCGTCACAAAACTTCTTATCGGCCCTGCCCTTAATGGTCTTATTACAGGCAAGACAATATTTTTTTTCTTCTAATGGTTGCATGTTACGTATTTGAACATACAAATTACAAAAAATTTATTCATGAGCAAATATTTATATTCATTTATATCCGTATATAAACGGTTAAAACTGTATTAAATTTTCATGTCGCCTTCACCTTTGTCCTGCCTACTTGCAAGGTTAAAGGAATAAATCAACCATAAAATTAAACCGCTAGACTAGTTATTGCAAGCGGCAGTATAGCAAAAACCGTATGATTATGTACACATTATGCAACAAAGTGTTATTAATTGGCTACTTGGGTAATTATCCAGAAATTAAAGTTATAGCAGGCGAAAAAAAGTTTGTTCGCTTTAGTATGGCCACCAACGAAAATTATAATAATGCCAAAGGCGAAAAAGTGACTGAAACCCAATGGCACCAAGTTGTGGGATGGGGCAATCCAGCAGAGATTGCCGAAAAATTTTTAAAAAAAGGATCGCATATTGCTATTCAAGGCAAACTCATCAATCGAAATTATATTGATAAGGAGGGCAACAAGAAAAATATCTCTGAAATACAATTAGAAGAACTCGTATTGCTCGACGAAAAGGCGGCGAATAATGAATATAAATAGCATGGGTTAACAATAGGATGCAGGCTATTATGGACGATGCCACCCTAATTTTTTACGAATTTAAAATCAATGGACATTATCTGTACTATCACTCGGCGCATCATCCTATCTTTATCGCTCATGGCAACCGATACAAGCAATATCAACTTTCAGTTAGCAGCCGATTTTATTCAGTATACCAATCGATCTGTATTTTTAACCGGTAAAGCGGGTACAGGTAAAACAACCTTTCTTAAATACATAAAAGAGCAGTCGGCAAAGCAAACAGCTATTGTTGCTCCAACAGGTGTGGCTGCCATTAACGCGGGAGGGGTTACCATCCATTCTTTTTTTCAACTGCCTTTTTCGCCTTTTCTGCCCGAGGCCAAAGGGTTTCAGGCAAATGATACCAATAGTACCAATAAACAAAGTTTACTAGGTAGAATAAAATTAAATGGCGATCGCAGAAAAGTACTACAACAATTAGAACTACTCATTATCGATGAAATAAGTATGGTTCGTTGCGATATACTCGATGCTATTGATATCGTACTTCGGCATTTTCGGCATAGGCATACGGAACCCTTTGGTGGCGTTCAGGTACTACTGATTGGCGATATGTATCAACTACCGCCAGTAATTAAAGACGAAGAATGGCAATTATTATCGCCCTTTTATAGTAGCCCCTACTTTTTTGATAGTCGTATTATACAAGGGCAGGCTCCTGCCTATATTGAGTTGGACAAAATTTATAGGCAAAGCGATATGGGTTTTATTTCGGTACTAAATAAAGTGCGGAACAACGAAATGGATGAAGCCGCATCGGAGCTATTGCATAGCCGCTACCAGCCCAACTTTAAGCCCGAAAAAAACGAGGCTTTCATTACACTTACCACCCATAACCATAAAGCCGATAGCATTAATGTGAAGGAACTGGCAGAACTAAAAAATAATCTTTTTTCTTTTCAAGCCCTCATAACCGGCGACTTTAATGAGAAGAGTTATCCTGCCGATGAAATATTGCAGCTGAAACTGGGTGCGCAAGTCATGTTTATAAAAAATGATATCGAAAAAGTACGTAGGTATTTTAATGGAAAAATAGGAGTAGTAGAAAAGATTGAAGAAGGTAAAATCTATGTACTTTGTCATGGCGAATCAACTGCTATTGAGGTTAAAAAAGAAGTCTGGAAAAATATTCGCTATTCCATCAATAAACAAAACCAGCAAGTTGAAGAAGATGAAATAGGCTCTTTTACGCAATATCCATTGCGCTTAGCTTGGGCAATCACCATACATAAGAGTCAAGGTCTTACCTTCGAAAAAGCGGTGATTGATGCAGGTGGTGCTTTTGCTCCTGGGCAAGTGTATGTTGCATTAAGTAGGTGTACCTCGTTAGAGGGCATTGTATTATTAAGCAGAATAACACCCGCTAGCTTATATAGCGACCAACATATTGCGCGTTTTGCAGCACATAATCAACCTAGTCAACTACCTAAAGAATTGATGGCCGATAAACTTCGTTATCAATCAAAGGTATTAATACAGCTATTCAACTTTACGCCCGCTACCAATGCTTGTAACCAAGTATTAGGGGGCGTGGAAGAACATCCTGCTGACTTTAATGAGGAAACCTTGCCTTGGCTAAAGGATATTTTAAAAGAAATACAAAAACTAGAATTGGTGGGGAAAAAGTTTCAGCCACAGCTTTTACAACTTTTACAAGCCAATATATTGCCCGCCGAACATACGGCTTTACAAGACCGTATTAAGGCAGCTGCCGCCTATTTCGAAGCACCATTACAATCCTTAATCAAGGGTCTGTCTTACTCGCCTGCTATAACAGATAGTAAGCAGCTCTCAATGGCATATAACGAAGATTTGAAAACCTTATTTGCCTTATTGGCGCAACAGGCTTTTCATATTCAGCAGTGTAAAAATGGGTTTATCCTAGATGCTTTTCATGCATCGAAACATCAATTTATACTGCCTTCTTTTTATGTAAATGCTTACGCGGCTGGTAAGGATTATAAGCCAGTAGATAGCCCCCATCCTATACTTAGAAAAGCCTTGCGCCAAGAAAGAGATGCGATTTGCGAAGCAGCGGGTTTACCCCTATATATTGTAGCAGGTACAACCACATTAGATGAAATGGTAGCATACCTTCCACAAAACGTAAAAGAACTAGCGCAAATTTCTGGATTCGGCAAGGCTAAGATTGATAAATATGGAGAACGTTTTTTAGCAATTATCTTGAAATATTGCCAAGAACATGAATTGTCTTCATTAATTAGCGATAAAAAGGGGAAGAAAGAAAAAAAAGAGAAAAAGGAAAAGAAAGAAAAACTAGTTAATGCAAAGCCCGACACTAAAAAGGAATCGTATAAACTATTTCAGGAAGGAAAATCCGTTGCCGAAATAGCCACGGCAAGAAATCTAGGGCAGGCTACTATTGAAGGCCATTTAACCCATTTTGTTCAAATTGGACTCATCAAAGTAGAAGACTTGCTCAGCAGCCAAAAATTTCTATTGCTAAAACCAATAATCAATAAGTTTGAGGGCGGTTCTATGATCCCCCTCAAGCAAGAATTGGGCGATGAGATCAGTTATACAGAGATACGCTATATGCTTGCATGGAAAGAATTTCAGAAAACCTTAACCTAATACTGCAGCCAATCAAAAGCATTCAAGCGCTAGGAAATCTAATGGGGGGATCATCCTATATAGGATACTTAAATATATTTTTCGCCCTTATTTCTTTTTACTTCCGAAACATATTCTTTAATAGATTGCTCTTTGTCTTTCTTGCAAATAAGTAAAACATCTTTGGTGTCCACCACAATAAAATCTTCTAATCCTTGTATCACTAATAATTTTTCGAGTGGGGCACTCACCATACATTTAGAAGAATCAATCATAAGTACATTATCGCTTGCAAGGGCATTGCCTCGATAATCTTTACTAAGGTTTTCGTAGGCGCTATTCCAGGTGCCTAGGTCGCTCCATCCAAAGGAAGAAGGGATTACATATACATTGTTAGCCTTTTCCATAATGGCATAATCAATAGAGATATTGGTACATAGCGGATATATTTTGCCAATGGTTTCTTTTTCATTCGGGGTATTAAACTTCTCTTTTTCGCCATCGAAAAGTTCAAACATTTCTGGTTGATGCTTTTCAAAGGCATTAATCACCGTTTTTACTTTCCAAATAAAAATGCCGCCATTCCATAAAAATTCACCGCTGCCCACAAAGGTTTTGGCTAGCTCAAGATTTGGTTTCTCGGTAAAGGTTTTTACTTTAAATATGCCAATTTCATTCGAAGAATCGGTGTCGTATTGAATATATCCATAGCCTGTATTAGGGTAAGTAGGCTGAATACCTAGGGTAATGAAGGCTTCTTTATTCGTAACAAAATCTAGGGCCGTATGGGTGATATCTTGAAAGTTCAGGTTATCAAGAATCATATGATCGCTAGGAGCCACAATTAATACAGCTTCGGGGTCTTTTTGCATTAACTTAAACGAGATATAGGCCACACAAGGAGCTGTATTTTTTCGGCTAGGCTCCGAAACAATATTTTCGATGGGTAGTTGGGGTAATTGCTCGGCAACAATATCGCTATAATCTTCAGAGGTAACTATATAAATATTTTCGGCAGGAATAAAGGCAGCATATCTTTCGTAGGTCCATTGAATAAGGCTTTTACCCGTATTTAAGATATCTAAGAATTGTTTTGGATAGGCAGTACGGCTTTTTGGCCAAAATCGGCTCCCAATGCCACCAGCCATGATGGCTACATAATGGTGTTTATTCATGTTTTCTGATTGTAACGTAGATATAACGATTGTAAAAGTAGGGATGTTGTTTAAAAGAGATTAAATAATTCCTTCTCGTATTAAATCGTGTAGATGTAAGATTCCAAGGTAATGACGGTCTTGTTCTACAATTAACTGACTAATATCGTTTTCTCGCATTAATTCCAAGGCCTGAACTGCTAGCACATCGGGCTGAATTGTTTTAGGTGTGGGCGAAAAAATGTCTTTGGCCAGTATATTTTCGATGGTACTACTTTTGTCGAGCATTCTGCGTAAATCGCCATCGGTAATAATGCCTGTAACCTTATGATCTTCATCTACCACAGCCGTTACGCCCAATCTTTTTTCGGTTATTTCCACAATCACTTGTTTTAACGAAGCAGTCGATAATACTTGAGGTTTTTCGTTTTTTCCATAAAGGTCCGCTACGGTTAAATATAAACGCTTACCCAAATTACCGCCAGGGTGATATTTGGCAAAATTTTGGCCTGTAAAGCCACTCATTTCCATCAAAGCAACGGCAAGTGCATCGCCCATCACCATCTGAACTGTGGTACTGCTTGTTGGCGCTAAATTATTAGGACAGGCTTCTTTTGAAACGGTGGTATTGAGCACAATGGTAGCATTAGTAGCCAAATAACTTTCAATATTCCCAACAATGGCAATAATAGGGTTACCAAAATTTTTGATGAGGGGCACCAATACTTTTATTTCTGGGCTCTCTCCACTTTTGCTAATAATGAGCACTACATCCTCTTTTTGAATCATTCCCAAATCGCCATGAATAGCATCGGCAGCATGCATAAATAGCGAGGGTGTACCTGTAGAATTTAAGGTAGCCACTATTTTTTGGGCAACAATGGCACTTTTGCCAATACCACTCAGTACCAATCGTCCTTTAGATTGGTAAATTGTTTGCACAGCCTTTTCGAAAGAAATATCAATATATTGTGCTAAATCTTTTATCGATAAGGCTTCTAGCTCGATTGTGCGCTTTGCGGATTCAATAATTGTCTGTTTCATGCCCTGCAAAGGTAAACTTTAACAACAATCAGTTGCGTTTCCGATTTTGCATCGTTAACTTCGCTAGCCTTTTAAAAAAATAGGGATAAACGTTTCAATAAAGGAACGGCCGATAGCATCTAGCCAAAACGCTACAATAAAGTACCAGATAGGGGTAAATAAATTATTCAACTGTTTGGCAAAAAAGCAGTAATTTATACCAATTTATAGCAATCGGCTAACAGAAATTATTTATATCAATGGCAACAACTACCAAGAAACCCTCAACTAAATCGGCTGTAAAAAAAGCAGTTGCTAAACCTACGGATGCTAGAGCTCTAAAAACGGGTACCGCAAAAGAACATGATATTCATGCGGGTTTGCAGCAGCATTTTGGCTTCTCAGAATTTAAAGGCACACAAGAAAAATCGATCAATAGTCTATTAAACGGCAATGATACTTTTGTAATTATGCCTACCGGTGGTGGTAAAAGTTTATGCTACCAGTTGCCAGCACTCATGTTACCCGGATGTGCGATTGTGGTTTCGCCCTTAATCGCCTTAATGAAGAACCAAGTGGATCTGGTAAGAGGGTATAGCGAAAAAGACGATGTTGCCCACTTTCTGAATTCATCGCTCAATAAGGGCCAGATAAAGGAAGTAAAAGACGACCTTGTGGCCGGGAAAACAAAACTGTTATATGTAGCACCCGAAACATTAACCAAACAAGAAAACCTAGACTTCTTTGCCGACCTAACTATCTCATTCTTTGCGGTAGATGAGGCCCATTGTATTTCGGAATGGGGGCACGATTTTAGACCCGAATACCGGAGATTGAGAGAAATGATGGACATCATTAATCCCGAAGTGCCTGTGATAGCCTTAACAGCAACAGCAACTCCAAAAGTTCAAAGCGATATTGTGAAAAACCTTGGACTTCGAAGTCCGAATATATTTATCTCTTCTTTTAATAGGTCGAACCTCTACTATGAGATTATCCCTAAAATAGATAAAGAACAGACCATTAAAAGCATTGTAAGGTTTATCACCACGCACAAGGGTAAAAGTGGGATCATCTATACCCTGAATCGTAAAACAACCGAGGAACTAGCAGAAATACTCATGGCTAATAATATAAAAGCCGTTGCATATCATGCTGGATTGGATCAAAAATTAAGGGCCGATCGGCAAGACCAATTTTTGAACGAAGATGTACAAGTAATTGTTGCCACCATCGCATTTGGAATGGGAATCGATAAGCCAGATATCCGCTTTGTGATTCACTTTAATATTCCAAAATCTATTGAAAACTATTACCAAGAAACAGGTAGAGGGGGTCGTGATGGGTTAGAAGGAAACTGCCTTTTATATTATTCGCATAAAGATGTATCTAAATTAGAACACCTTATGCGCGATAAACCATTGAGCGAGCGAGAAGTGGGTGCACAACTGATTAATGAAACCGTGGCATATGCCGAAAGTAGCGTTTGCCGTAGAAAGATACTATTGCATTATTTTGGCGAAGACACCGATATAGATAATTGCGGCAATTGCGATAATTGCAAACATCCAAAAGAGAAAATTGAGGCAAAAGAAGACGTAGTAAAAATCCTGAAAGTGGTAAAAGCACTCGAAGGTAGATTTGTGATAGACTATGTAGTAAATATGGTGAAAGGTAAACTTACGCCACAAATAACCATGTTCCGTCACGAAAACTTGAGTGTTTTTGGTATTGGAAGCGATAAGGATACTCACTTGTGGAATAGCTTGATTAGGCAGATGCTCTTAGATAATTTGGTAAAAAAAGATATCGAAGAATATGGCTTGTTGAAGCTAACAGAAAAAGGAGAAAAGTACATTAAGAAGCCTACCTCCTTTAAAATTGTACTCAACAATCTATTTGAAGACGCAAATGAAGATGACGAAGAAGGCGACAATGCGTCACAGCCAGGAAATAGCTCGGATGATCGATTATTTGAGATGCTCAAGGACCTGCGTCAAAAAGAGGCAAAGAAAAAAAGCCTGCCTCCCTTTGTTATTTTTCTTGAGAATTCTTTGCTAGATATGGCTACCCTATATCCAACAACATTGGAAGAATTAGAAAAATGCCAGGGAGTAAGTAAAGGCAAGGCCATTAAATATGGTAAACCCTTTGTGGAGCTTATTGCTAGCTATGTAGAAGAAAACGCGATAGAGAAGCCCGATGATTTCATCATGAAAAGTGTGGCTAATAAGAGTAGTAACAAGATTTATATTATTCAAAATATCGATAAAAAAATACCACTTGAAACCATTGCTAAGCACAAAAGTTTAAAGTTAGACGAGTTGCTCGAAGAAATGGAGACCATTGCCGCCAGTGGAACTAAGCTAAACCTAGATTATGCAATCGACGAGTGGTTAGATGAGCACGACCAGGAAGATATTATTGATTATTTTAAAAGCTGTGAAACGGCATCACTCGAAATAGCACAAAAAGAATTAATCGATAACGATTATACACTGGAGCAATTAAAAATTATGCGCATTAAATTTTTAAGCGTTTTTGGTAATTAATAGGACAAGCTATTTTATTGTACACTTCGTTTATCGATAACTCAAACTTATTGATAAACGAAGTTTTTTATGGATAATCCTCCTTGAATCACCAATAAGCAGACCATAGCAGGGCTTTATCCAAAAATTGTTTTTAGGCTACCTCCATCAACCGAAATGGTTTGGCCGGTAATATAGCTAGCAATAGGGCTAAGTAGCCAGGTAGCCAAAGAAGCAAAATCGGCTGTATTGCCCAATGCACCTACTGGAATTTCTGCCTTACCCAGATTTCTTATTTCTTGGATAGGAATACCTGTTTGTTCGCTTCTTTTGATATGTATACGATTAATAGCTGGCGAGTCATGGGCACCGGGTGCAAGAATATTTATGGTAACACCGGTTTTTGCAATTTCTTGTGCAAAGGTTTTTGCAAAACCAACCACTGCTAGTCGGAGGGAGGTACTCAGTACTAAATTTTCTAGGGGTTGTTTAACCGAAGCACTTTCTACAAATAGAATACGGCCATAATGAGCTTGCATCATACGAGGGGCAAAAGCTTTTGTAAGAGCAACTTTCCAGCGTAAAAGGTTCTTATAAGCGGCGTCCCAATCTTCGAGGGTGGTTTCTAAAACCGTCTTGGCAGGGGGGCCTCCTGCATTCACTAATATACCATGTAATTGCCTATTTCCAACCCTATCCATTAATGGCTGAATCGTGCTTATTTCTGATAGGTCGGCTGCAAAAATTTCAATCCTATGGGGGGCAAGTGCTTGAAGCGCTTTCAATTTTTCGACATCTCTCGCTACAGCAAGAATCTGCGCACCTTCGGCAATCAAACTTTCTGCCACCGCTTTACCTAGTCCGGAGCTAGCACCTCCAACAATAAAGAGCTGATGCTGTATTTGAAGATCCATTTTTAGAAATTATTTAGGTAGTTGAATATGTGTATCAATAAAATGGATGAGTTGGTTGGCCATCTCCTCTTGGTCACTCACCCTTGGATGTCCCTTGGTTCCCTTATAAGGGAAAAAGTAAGTATAGATTTTTTCATCCTTCATTTGCGCTACCGCTTGTACTATATATCCTGGCCAGGGCGATCCATTCTTTGTGGCATCCATAGCACCCAAAGCGCAAATAATACTTGCAGCGGGATATTTTGCCCTAATAGATTGCACAAAATTCTTATAGGCATTGATAATGAAGGCGGTGTCGGGTGCCTGACTGCCAAATACCCTTTTAAACTCTTTATGTGCTGGCATCTGCACCAGCCAGCTATCGTTTTGAAAAAGGTTAATGACCACAATGTTGGGGGTATAGGCCGAAAAATTCCATTTACTATTGGTATCGTAGGGGTTTAGCCGATCATAGGCTTCAGGCATCGTAAACGGAAACCAGCTAAGCATAATTCCAATGCCACTAACCGCCGTATTCTGATTTTGGGCATGGTAATGGCGAGCTGTTAAGGAGGAATAAGAAAGATAATTGTTTTCGAATGCTGCATCGCCCCTGTCGGCAACACTATCTTCATTGGCATAGCCACAAGTAATAGAATTGCCAAAAAATTCCATTTTTAGCTTCTTTTCTGCAGGCTTGAATAACGTACCCGCCCCCTCTATTTTAAATCCATAAAATAGGGTGGAGCCCCAAATAGCTTCTGTTCTCTTAAATAACTCCACAGAGTGCCTTCCTTTGGCTAAATGGGTGGCGAGTGTGTAATATTGCTTGCTAGGATCTAATTGCAATTTATAGGCCTTATTTTGATCCACAATAACGTTAAAACTATTGCCACCTTTCTCATCTTTCAGCAATACTTGAATATTCGATCCCTCGAAGTCAATACAAATAGAACTGCCCGGCCAATAGAGGGTAGCACTAGTATCGCTATGGCTCATACGTCCTTCGTATTGAATATTGGGATGGTTAGGCGAAACAAACTCTACAGTTTGCGCAAAAGAATAGGATTGAATAAACAGAAAACCAATTAAATATAGCTGACGCATACACTTTATTATATTTTATGCTAAGCTACAATGAAACTGGATGATGAGTACGACTTCTTAAAGTTACTTGGTGAATTAAAATTAATTTAGGTTGTTAGTAGGGTAGTAACTAATTAAAAGCTTAATTATCAATTAATTAAAATATCTACCGTCTTATTGGGGCTAACAATTGCGTTTTTTGTAAGTATTCGGTTGGGGTACAGCCTGCTTCTTCTTTAAAGGAGCTAAAAAAGTTAGATCTGGTAGAGAAACCCGATTGCAGTCCAATGGCATCGATGGTAATATTTAAGTGTTCTCCATTGGCTAATAGCTTTTTTGCATGTTCTACCCTAAGTTTGGTCTTCATCTTTGTAAAGCGTTGCTGGAATACTTTATTAAAGCAATAGCTAATATGGTGTTGCGGTACTTTTAGTGCTACGGCTAATTGGGCCACCGAGAAATTAGGGTTTAGATAAGGCTTATGTAACTCGATATATTGTATGATTTGATCGGCTAATTCAACAAAACCGGGTTCTATCTCCGCTATTTCGATTGTTGCTGGCTCTGGGGATACTTTATTGTCTACTATTTTGTTTGTATTGCTGCTTATGTTTTCGTTGGGGTAACGGGGTATTCCGTAGAGCAGTTCGGGGAAAAATAGCAAACTTATCGGTATTGCAAGGAAGGCCATGCCAGCTAAAATATTTGATTGAAGGGTATTAGCAATGACATTATGTGCATCTCCGCTTACAAAAAAATAGTTGAGGATAATAAAATTAGCTTCAATTACAAATAACAGTAGGTGTAAAATAATCAGCCAACGTTCTGTAATGAGCAGTTGCTGAGTTGGGCAAGCGAGCCTATCAATGCGGGCAATATTATCAACACCGCAGCCAATGAATTATTTCCTACTTATTATGAGGGAGCTTTATATTTCAGTTCAAATGGGCATGAAGGTTTAGGCGGTCTTGATATTTATAAGTACGAAGAACAGGCCATCGGAACTAAAGGAAAACTATTGAATTTAGGCTATCCTATTAATACCAATAAAGATGAGTTTGGGTTCTCTATCAAAAACAATAAAGGTTATTTCAGCTCTAACCGTTATGGCAGTGATGACATTTTTGAATATAATTATGCATTGGCGAAGATTAGTTTGAAAGGGAAAATTGAAACAACCAATAAAAACGAGACGGAGAAAGTATTGGTAAAAATATATAGCAATGAAGAGGGGATGCCCAATACGGCTATTGATAGCAGCATGATAAGTGCTAATGGAAATTATGTATTTAGTGTTAGACCCAACCGTAATTACCTAATAAATGTATCTCGTAGAGTAGAAAATAGTAAAGAGGCTGTTGTTGCTTTACTAAACTCGCATGATTATGTAAAGGCAAATGTGAATGGTAAATTAGGCTTCGAAAAAACAAGTCCTTTATTAAATATTGATCAACTATTCCCTAAAAAAATAATCGATACAGCCGTTGAAATAAAATCAGATATAGTTGGTATTTCTAAAGTGTTGAAGAAGGTAATTGTATATTATCCTTTCGATCAAAGTGTTATTACAAAAGAATATAAAAACACATTAGATTCAGCAATTTCATACCTGCAATTACATCCAGCATTAACAATAGTGATAGGGTCATTTACCGATTGTGCAGGCACTAACGAATACAATGAAGTTTTATCGAAAAAACGTTCTATCGCAGTAATCAAGTATTTGTCCGATAAGGGTATTGGCGCCGATAGAGTAGTAGAGGGTCATTATGGTAAGTCTTTCTTGAAGCATGTATGTGACGAATCAAAATATCATTCTACTGAACAATGGCAAAATAGGCGTTCTGAGATTTTTATAACTGAAATGAAAGGAAAGGATTGGGAACAATTACATGATAAGGGAGACACTAATTAATTGAAATTTTAAAAGAGGCTATTTAGAAATAGGGTGGCTGATGCCACCTATTCTAATGATTGTTTTTTTAAAACTATTGACAATTGCCAAATTGATTTAATGATTCTTTTTTTCTTTGTTTAAAGAAGATTTTCGCTCATTAAATTTGGATGGGATTATAATATGTTCATTATTGATATTGTAGTTTTCTTTTGCTATACTTTTAAATAAAATTTCGGCTGATGCCTTACCAATTTGAAATGCAGGTTGAGTAATTGTTGATAGTGATGGATTAAATATGGGAGCATTTTCGGTACAAGAGAATGCAATTACTTTAATTTCATCGGGTATCTGAATATTTCTTTCCAAACAAATTAAATAGAGTATAGTTGCTAATCTCTCAACAGAAGCCACAATCCCATCGGGTCTCTTTTTGCTAGTAATTAAGTTAGTAATTTGGCTAAAAATTTGTTCATTACTAAAGTCAGAAAAATGAATAATAGCATTCTCTTTTCTGTTATGAATGCCTGCTTCTTGAAGGGCTTTTTTAAAGCCTTCTGCCCTTTGATTGGATAATGACAGGCTTGCCGAAATGGAAAGAAATACAGGGTCTTTGCATCCATTTTCAATTAACTTTTTCGTAGCAAGATATCCGCTTTCGTAATCGTTCGTCACCACTTTTGCGGCTTTAAAATTTTCCAGTGCTCTATCAAAAAGTACTATGGGAATATTAGCTGCCTGTAATTTTTGAATATGATTGGATGAAGTGGTTTCTCTAGTAACAGAAAGAAGTACACCATCTACACGACCACTGCTGCAATCGTCGATGATGGCTTTTTCTATCTCAAATTTTTCATGCGATAGATAAATGAGCACATGATATCCTTTTTTCTCAGCAACAGATTCTATTCCATTAATAGCAAGTGAAAAAAAATTATCGGCAACTTCTGGTAAAACCACTGCAATGGTATGGCTTGTTTTTTTTCTTAAGCTACTGGCATATGGATTAGGCGTATAATTGAGTTGTTTAGCTAAGGCAATAACCCTTTTTTTTGTTTCACTACTTATATCATGGCTATTTTTTAATGCCTTTGAAATGGTGGCAGTAGATAGGTTTAATTCAGCCGCTAATGCTTTCATATTTATTTTCTTCTTCATCAAAGGGCAGGTTTTTATTTTTTAGCGACTATTTTTCTAAGTTAGGATCTTTTATAGGAGAAATCCGTTTCATAAATAAATGTACTCATTTCTGCCAGATCTTAATAGAGAAGTAGGTATCCTAATAGAAAAGGGAATTATCAAAAATGATAATTCCCTTTTCTGCAAAAAGAAAATGAGCAGGGTTGCTATTTTTTAAAGCTTAATGGCTTTGCCTTTTTTTGTGCTTTTAAAGCTAATTCGGTTGCCAAGAAACAATGTTTTTGCAACATAGCTGTTTCGGTTCTATTTAAAACATCATCAACCAATAAAGGGCCAAATGGTAAAACTTCATTATTGCAATCTAGGTGCAGCATATCTTTTTTATTGGCCATGTATAAATGATTTCCACCTTTAAGTCCAGAAGCAATATCAGTATTTTTTCTTACTTCAATAAAGCCGTCGGTTCCTAAAATGGTTAATCTTCCATCTCCCCAGGTATCTAAACCATCGGGTGTAAACCAGTCAACACGTATATAGCCTGTTCCTCCATTTCCGCTTAACATAACATCGCCAAAATCTTCAAATAAGGGTTTATCTGGATGATGAACATTGCCAACCTGCGACATTAAAACATCGGCCTCGGTAGAGCCAGTAAAATGTAAATATTGATCAAATTGATGTGATCCAATATCTGTAAGAATGCCGCCAAAGCGCTTTTTATCCCAAAACCAATCAGGTCTTACCGATAGACCCGTTTTACCAACCCCATTATTGATTCTGTGGGGAGCTAAATTAACTGTTTGAATTACTTGGCCTATTGCACCAGCTTTCACTAATTGGCTTGCTTTCTCAGTAGCCTTATTTTCAAAACGCTCACTATACATGATAGAATAAATACGTTTTGTTTCTTGTTGTACCTTTTTAACTTCCGCTAATTGTTCTAAAGTAATAATGCCCGGTTTGTCTGTCAAGTAATCTTTTCCATGTTTCATTACCCGAACACCTAATGGAGCCCTTTCGTCGGGAATACCGGCGCTTAAAATTAAATGGATACTAGGATCTTCTAGTATTTCATTTTCGCTTTTTGCCAATATAGCTTCGGGATAGGTTTTCAAAAATGCAGCAGCTAAATCGGGTTGTTTTGCATACAAAGCTACCAGTTGGCCACCACCTCTTTTAATGGCATCTGTCATGCCATAAATATGCGGATGGTCGATATTAATTACTGCAAATTTTATTCTATTGGGAATAATTGGTTTTGCACTGGATGGCATGACTGTTTCTGATCTGAGCTTATTATTAAGCCCTGATAATAAAAACATTCCCGACATAACAGAAGCATGTTTTAAAAATTTACGACGATCTGAATTGTGTTCACTCACGATTTTAGGTTTTATGGTTCAAAATTTATGAAAGTGCAATATTGTTTGAATCGGATAAATTTTATTCCAGCCCTTTTATTTGATAAGGGAAACGATGGGGCCTATTAAGCATGCTATTAGCTTCATCGTCATTGAGGAAGCGTTCATTCATTGGATCCCAATAAACTTTTCTTTTTAATTTCATTGCAATATGGTGAATTAAACATGTTGAACAAGAACGATGGCCAACTTCTACAGGAGAAATGGGTTGTAATCTACTTTGTATACAATCTAGCCAGTTGCCATGTTGTTCAGTACTTTTATATAATTGGATTTCCTGCTCTCCAATTACTGATTTGATGATTTTCTCATCGCTTGCTGTTAATGCTTTCGCGTTATTTGTATTTTGAATGGGGTCACTAGCACTTGCACGATAATCGCCACGTGTAACAAAAATCCATCCTTTACTTCCTTCAAATTTTACGCCATTGGGTATTTCATTGCTAATAATCATTTTTACGCCGTTAGCATAGATGGCTTCTGATTTAAATAAACCATGAACATCCCATAAACCTGCTTTTGGAAAGATGGCTTCACCCGAAACTTCAATGGGACCAGTATATTCGGTATCCATTGCCCAGTGGGCAGAATCAACATGATGGGCACCCCAACCTGTAATCATGCCAGCACCAAATTGTTCCATACGTAACCATCCGGGTCTGCTATAATCATTTTGTGGATGTACTCTTTTCTCGGTATAATATACATAGGGTGTAGAGCCTAGCCAAGCATCATAATTTAAATTTTTAGGTATCGGCATTTCGGGTTCCTCTGGTCCGCTTGGATCTCCAGGTAATCCTACATAAACAGTTTTTAAGTCACCAATCCTGCCATTGCGAACAAGCTCTGCTGCATATCTAAATTGTGTAGTCGATCTTTGTTGGCTACCTATTTGTAAAATTCTTCCAGTACGATGAACGGCATTACTTAAGGCTCTTCCTTCTGCAATGGTTAAAGAGGCTGGCTTTTGTAAGTATACATCTTTCCCTGCTTCTACAGCGTGTATACCTATTAGGGCATGAGAATGATCGGGCGTACTTACCAATACAGCATCAATATCTTTATTCAGTAATAATTCTCGGTGATCATTGTACATGGTAACCCCATCATAAGGAGTCCCTGTTTTTTTAGAATAATAATCATTCACATATTTTTTTCCATCAACTAATCTTTTACTATCAAGATCACAAACGGCCATGATTCTTGCATGATCATATTTGATGGTTTCAGCCATATCATGTTCTCTCGAAATTCTTCCAACGCCAATAGCGCCAATATTAATTTTATTACTAGGAGCCGTTTTTCCAAAAACAGAAGCCGGAACAATTGTAGGAAATCCAGTTAAGGCCAACGAGCCTAGCGCACCTGCTTTCAAGCCTTTTTTTACAAAACTTCTACGATCAATATTTTTTTGATTTGACATAAATTAACTAGTTAAATTTTACATAGGGGAAATAGGCCGAAGAGTTTGGAAGCTTTACTATTTAATGGCGAAAATAATTTTAATGATAACGAAAGCCGCACTTGCCCTTAATTAGAAATGGCTAGTAAGTCTTGATTTTCGCAAAGCGAATTCGGGACTATTATCACTAGTATTTAAGTTCTTTGGCAAGACTAAATCGTTAACGTAAAATGAAAGTAAACGTTTTTTTTAATTTAAACCCTACTTAATCGGTTAAGTAAAAAAATGTTTATAAATAATTGGTTTATACAAAAAAAGACATTTATTTGCTTTTAGGAAGTGAACCGTATGAAGCTGATATGAGAATTTAGCTCGAATAGGATTACTTACATGGAACGATTGCTTGACTTTCAGTAGCTGAAAATATACCCTTGATGGGTATACCTATAGAAGTGCAACAAAATCCGGTACTGTAATTCAGATAAAGTTGGCATACTGCCGATTTTAGACTGCTTATCTCTTTCAAATTTTTACGATTAATTTTTAAACTAATTGCTTAGCTTGTTGAACTAGTTTCTGTGAATTGTTTTATGCCATAAACAACAGAAATTAATTGTTAATAGAAATCACTATTAACAATTTTTCTCTTTCATATCAAGAGAAATACCTGCTTGTGCAATTTTTTTACAACACACTTCTAATAAGTTTTTAATATACAGCTTAAACTTTATTTAACAGGAGTAAAAGATGGTTTTATCTACCAGATGCCTCGAAGATTGATAGCGTTTATTCTGAAGCTTATAAATAAATGTTCTTATAAATAAATTTTATTGTTGTAATAACGACAAGGACAGTACAGGACAGTAGAGAGTTCGGCGATTATTATTTTTAGTTTCGAAATTGCCATACGAATATTAATTCCTGTTCCCACAGGCAATGAGTATATGATGTGCCATTTCTCTAACTACCAAACAAAAACTGTGCTTCGTCAAAAAAGTACCAATTAATAAGTCATTTGAAAATTTATTTATTCATTTTAAAATAGGGTATATGATTTGAACTAACTAACGAGATCTAAAAATTCTTTCATTTTTCATTTTATCACTACAAATTGATTGCTATATGTTTAAAAAAAGTACACATATTATGCGTTTGCTTTTTGCATGCGTTATCTTTCTCACTGCATCTCAGCAGAATCTAATTGCACAAAATTCCCTAACGCATTTAGTTGACGGAACTGTCACTAATGAAAAAGGTGAATTATTACAGGGCGTTGTTGTTGAAGTAAAAAATACAAAGACAAAAGCGGTGACAGATCGTTCTGGAAAATTTAGTATTTCACTAAAAAATAGTTCAGGAGAGTTAGTAGTTTCCTATACAGGGTATATAGACAAGGTGATTGCAGTTAATAACAAATCAACCAATGTGCAAGTATCCCTTTCCATTGATACGAAAGCATTGGATGAGGTTGTTGTTGTTGGGTATAATGTTGTTAAAAAGAAAGATGTAACTGGAGCTGTTTCTGGTATCAATCAACAAGATATTAAATCAAGACCCGTTTCAGATGCATTGCAAGCAATGCAAGGTAAGGTAGCAGGTGTGGATATTAGTTCAAACGAACGTCCAGGTAGTATTGGAAGTATTAATATTCGTGGAGTTCGTTCATTAACTGCCTCTAGTTCCCCTTTATTTGTGGTTGATGGAATACCCTTAATTACAGGCGGTATTGAAAACTTAAATCCTGCAGATATTGAAACAATTGATATCTTGAAAGATGCATCTGCTACAGCCATTTATGGTTCACGTGGTGCTAATGGTGTTGTTATTATTTCAACAAAACAAGGTAAAACTGGAAAGACAACGGTAAGTCTTAATAGTTCTGTAAAACTTGAGAATCTAGTTGATAATGAAGCCATGTTTAATGCATCGGATTTTATTACTTTCCGTCGTTGGGCTTACTATTATGCAAACTTAAATACAACTACAGGTATTAGTACTAGTCCTAGAGGCGATCAACCAAGTATTGCTACCGATAAAACCTATTTTAATGCTACAGCAGATCCTTCTGCATGGGCTAATATTGCTAAAGGTTGGGCTACAGGAACCTGGGACGGTTCAAAAGTTGCTACTACCGATTGGCTAGGGATGGTTAAGCAACAATCTATTACTACTGATAATATTATTAGTGTTAGTGGCGGTACCGATAAAATTAAGGCCTATGCTTCTTTTGGCTATTTGAATAATACAGGAACCATTAAAGGACAATCTTATCAAAGATATTCTGGTAAAGCGAGTGTAGACATCTCAGCTACCAAATGGCTTTCTTTCGGAAATAATCTTAGCGTTACTTACAGTAAGCAACAATATGGACAATCAGCTGCAAATGTTTCTACCATTGGTACACCAGCTGGTGGTTTATATGAATCGGCTAGATCCTTATTCCCGTATGCAGTTCCTTTTGATTCTACTGGTGCTAGAATCTTATTCCCAGGTGGTGACAACTCCTATAAGAATGTGGTAAATGAATGGAATTATAATATAGATCAAAGAGTAACCTTGAGAGCGTTTGGAAGTATTTATTCTCAAGTAAATATCGGTTCAATTATCCCTGCATTAAAGGGATTGAAATATCGTATGAATTTTGGACCAGATTTTTCTTATTTCACTGATGGAAACTATATCGATGCGAATTCAGTAGCAAATGGTGGAAGTACTAACTATGCTTCACTCTCTAATTATCATACCTTTTCTTATACTTTAGATAATTTGCTTTATTACGACAAAACCATTGGTGCGCATACTTTTGGTGTAACCTTATTACAGAGCCAAACAGCCTTTAATAAAGATACAAGTGTGATAACCGGTAATGGTGTTCCAATACCTTCTCAATTATGGAATTCATTATCTAGTGGTACCGTTACTGGTCAACTAAGTACTAGCTCTGGCTTAGTTCAACAACAATTATTATCTTATATGGCTAGACTTAATTATAGCTTTAAGGATAGATATTTGTTAACTGTTTCTGCTCGTCAGGATGGTTCTTCTGTACTTGCCGAAGGTCACAAATATTCTTTATTTCCTTCCGCTGCTTTGGCATGGAAAATTAATAAAGAAAAATTCATGAATGTAAATTGGATTAACGATTTAAAATTAAGAATTGGTGCAGGTGTTACCGGAAATTCGGCAATCTCTCCTTATGCAACTCAAGGTCCAGTAACCTCATTATTTTATCCTTTCTCAGCAAGTAATGCTGCTGGTTCAATTCCTAATTCAACATTGGCCAATCAGGCGCTTGGATGGGAAAAAACCGCTCAATATAATCTTGGTTTAGACTTCGCTATTTTGAATAGAAGGATTACAGGTAGTTTCGATGCCTATACTTCTAAAACTACAGATTTGTTAATGCAAAGGTCAATTCCATCTGTAACTGGCTTTACAACCACTTATGCAAATATTGGTCAAACAGCTAATGCCGGATTTGATATTAATATTACAACCGTTAATATCAAACAAAAAGATTTAACCTGGACAACCACTATTAATGCAGCTTGGCAGAAAGAACATATCGTATCATTATCGAACGGTAACCAGAACGATATCAACAATGGTTGGTTCATCAATCAGCCCATTGGTGTTATCTATGGATATAAATCTTTAGGTTTATGGCATACTGGCGACTCAACAGCATATAGAGCTTTTAATGCCAATGGTAATGCATTCTCTCCAGGTAATGTAAGAGTAGCTGATCTTAACGGGGATAATAAAATTGATGCAAACAATGATCGTCAAATTATTGGTTGGACAAGACCTCGTTGGGTAGTAGGGATGTCAAACTCAGTTACCTATAAACAATGGGATTTATCTTTCTTCTTATACGGCCGATTAAACTATATGTATAATGCTGGCGGAGAAGCTGAAGCTGCTCGTAGTGTTACACGACAAGTTAATTATTATAATGAGAATAATCAGAATGCAGAATACCAGAAACCTATCTTCAATGCTGGAAATGCTGCAGGAGATCCTTATTATCAAGCATTAGGATATACGAAAGCTTCATTTATAAAAGTTCGCAATATCTCTGTTGGCTATACTTTTAATAATAAAAATTTAGGTAAATCAGGTATTTCAAGTTTAAAAGCGTATGCACAAATGGCAAACCCTGGAATGCTATTTTCTAAAACTAAGTTCCTTGACATGGACGTAGCTGGGCCAACTTGGAATAGAGGCGTCACATTTGGAATTAATGCATCATTTTAATATAAATAAATTTGAATTATATGAATAAAAATAATTTTTTTAATAAGCTATTGATTGTTGCGGCAGTAATTTTTGCTTCGTCCTGCAATAAGGATTTTTTAACCGAAACGCTTACTACCGCAAGAAGTACCGATTTTTATAAAACAGATGCGGGCATACAACAATTATCTGTTGGTACTTATTACCAAGTTTTTAATGTTCCATTCAATGGCGAATGGAATTATGCAGCCACTAATTATGGAACCGATGAGTTTCATGTAGGCGGCGATCCATCTAATGCACCGTGGAATAATTACGATGCGACCTTTAACTCGATTGTAATTGCGTCGAATAGTAATACAGCCGCTGCTAATTATCAATGGGATGCATTGTATACAGGTATTGGAGATGCAAATTTATTAATTCAGAATTGTACAAATAGTACTTCAACCTCTACGGCTATCAAGAATACTGCTCTAGGAGAAGGCTATTTTATGCGTGCTTATAATTATTTAAGATTAGTAAATCAGTATGGTGGTGTTCCCTTACAGCTTACCCCACTCAATACAGTGCAGTTGGAATTTACAAGAGCTACAGCTAAAGATGTATGTGCTCAAATAATTGCTGATTTTACGAAGGCTGCAACTTTGTTACCAACTTCAGGAGCTCCTTATCATATTACACAAGATGCTGCCAACCATTATTTGGCAAAAGCCTATTTATTTAGAGCTAGTGAAATAAATAGTTCCTGGAATTCTACCTTTGTAGCTTCAGATTTAGCAGCTATTGGTCCTTTATGTGATAAGGTAATTGCTAATCATCCTTTGGCTTCAAACTTTGCGAGCTTATGGAATTTTACTGGTATAAATTCTGCCAATGAATCTTTACCCGAGCTTATTCTTTCTGCTCAATTTACAAACGATGTAAATACCAATCTTGGTAATGGTAATACACAACACTTGTATTTTGCTTCTAGATACGATATACAAGATCAAATGGCTCGTGATTTAACCGGCGACAGACCCTTTAGTAGGTTAGCTACTACCTATTATATGTATCATGTTTATGATATGGTGAATGATTCAAGATTCTGGAAATCTTTTAGAACTAAAAGTGCTATCAATGGTGCTTCACCTGTTGCACCAAATAGACAAGGAGATCTTGGAATTATGTTTGTAATCAATCAGCCAGGTGATACACGTTTCCCACTTTCTAAAATAAGTAAAGGTACTTCTGGTACTAATCTGCTACTAGATACTTATGGTACAGGAAGGGTGATACCTACTACTTATGTAGCTTATCCTAATGGTAAAACTACCGATGGTGCCATATTCACCGATTTAACAACTGCTGGTCAAGGCTTCCCATCTTGTAGTAAACATATGGATGGCTCAAGAAACTCTTTGAACGATGTTGTTGGTCATAGAGACTTTAATTTAGCTCGTTCGGCTGAAACATATTTAATTGCTGCAGAAGCAAAAATTAGATTGGCTCAAGCTGGTCAAGGTAATTATACAGATGCATTACCTTATATTAATGCGGTTAGGGCACGTGCTCAATTTGCTAATGGAGAAAATAGAGCTGCTTATTTTGACGGTGGTAATACATTGCAATCCGTTTCGCTTCAAACACCTGGTGTTGGTATTTCTTTTTATCCTGGAAATTCATATTATGAGTCAAATAATATTCCAACTACCACTGCCGCTTCTCAAAGTTTAGCAATTACTACTATTAGCCCTTTACCTGCACAAGATGAAAATATCATTAGCACTTTAGGTTTGTCTACTACCTATGATCGAATGTTATGTCTTGTGTTGAACGAACGTTCAAGAGAATTATGTGGCGAATTTAAACGTTGGGAAGATTTGGCTAGAACACAAACTTTAGTCAAGAGAGCACAAGCGTATAATCCAGAAGCTGCTGCTAATGTAAAAGCATTCCATACTTTGCGTCCAATACCACAAACTTATTTGGATGGTATTCAAGCAAGTGGTGCAGCTTTAACGCCTTCTCAAAAAGCGGCACAACAGAATCCTGGATACTAATTTATTTTTTTCTAAACCTATTTTTTAATAGCAAAGCCTTTTAACGCTTTGCTATTAAAAAATAGGTTTTACTCATTTTATGGGTTATAAAAACAGGAGAATTGGCATAAAATCGACAGTCTGTTTGCTAATAGCTGCAGACTTCTATCCAATAAGCATGAACCTTATTTCTTTCCAGCTATTTGCATAAACAGTAATTTTTAAACTATTTGCTTTATGAAAAGAATCAATATATCAAATGCAAAAAGAGTATTAGCCCTTTGTGCTTACTTTTTATTGATTCATCAATATTCATTTGCTCAACAAAAGGCCACCGATGCAAATGCACCACTTCATGCCTTGCAACCAGATTATCCTGTTCCATATAAGGTTCCTTCAGTGGTTGAAATAAGTGCAAAGTTAGAATCTGTATTTAAGTATCTAAACGAGGCTACACCCGCCGAATTTGTAAATAAACAAACTGGGAAAGTAGTTTCATATAATGCAGTAGATACTAATACAATTTTTAAGTCAGGCGATTTTAGGTTAACGAGTTATGAGTGGGGTGTAACTTATGCTGGTATGCTGGCTGTTGGACAGGTTACTGGCGATAAAAAGTTTACCAACTATACCTTAGATAGGCTACAATTAATGGCCAATGCCTTTCCGTATCTGAAACAACTGTATCAACAATTTCCGCTAAAGACTAATCCACTTAAAACGGTAATCGATCCACATGCATTAGATGATGCAGGGGCAATGTGTGCGGCTATTAATAAATCTATTCAGGTTGGGGGGAATAAAAATTTGTTGCTATTGTCAGACAATTTCATTGATTATATCTCTCATAAACAATTTCGTTTTACTGATGGAACCCTTGCTAGAAAAGTGCCTCAGGCCAATACACTATGGCTCGACGATCTGTTTATGAGTGTTCCTGCCTTAGCACAAGAAGGTAAATTGACAGGAAATAATAAATATTATGATGATGCAGTAAAGCAGGTGCTACAGTTTTCACAACGCATGTTTAATAAAGAGATCAATGTTTATATGCACGGTTGGACAGCATCAATGTCTGTTCATCCTGAGTTTCATTGGGCCAGAGCAAATGGATGGGCTTTAATGTCGATAGTAGAACTACTAGATGTATTGCCAGCATCGCATCCTTTGAGAGCCCAAGTAATTGCACAATTACAATTAGAGGTGAAAGGGCTAGCTTCTTTTCAATCCGATAAGGGATTTTGGCATCAGCTTTTAGATAAAAATGACTCTTACTTAGAAACTTCAGCTACTGCTATTTATTGCTATGCTATAGCTAAAGCCATCAATAATCAGTGGATTGATTCAAAAGCCTATACACCCATGTGTATACTTGCATGGAATGCTATTAGTACAAAAATAAATACGAATGGCCAGGTAGAAGGTACTTGCGTTGGAACCGGTATGGCATTTGATCCAGCATTTTATTACTATCGACCTACAAATGTTTATGCAGCGCATGGTTATGGTCCTGTTCTATTAGCAGGTGCAGAAATGATTCACTTAATCAATAGTCATAAGATAAGTTTCGATGATAGTTCTATTCAGTTGAAGGATTAATTTTTTATTTCGCACCTATTTTAATAGAAGGCTTTGATACAATCAGCCAATTGATTACCACTGTTATAAATTAGCTGTTACTTCATAATTTAATCAAGAGTTTTTATACAGCAAATCACGGCTCAGCTCTTTTGGGCAGGGCCTTTTTTATCATTGAAAATTACGGCTCAACTATTATTTATTTTCTAGTTGGGTTAATAGGTGGCCCTTTAACGAAATATTGGATAAATCTAAACTACATGATACGAATCAAGATCGTTTTTTGTTTGATGATGCTTTCTGTATTTGCTACTGCTCAGCTTGAATATGCGAATGGTATAGCTAAGACAGTGATGAAGGCCTATCCGGATTCGATGGTAGTAAAAAAATTTCTTGATCATCTTATTCAAGACCATCAAATAAAGCCAGGTGAAGATATAACGCAAATACAAAATAATCGGCCTGCAGTATGGAATTATGAGATGGGTGTTGTGCTGATGGGTTTTGAACGTTTATGGGAAACAACTAAGGATGAAAGATATCTTTTGTACACCAAAAAGATAATCGATCATTTTATTAATGCAGATGGAACCATTCGAACGTATAGTATAGACGAATATAGTTTCGATAATATTCCCGCAGGTCGGCAGCTATTGTTTTTATATGAAGTATATAAAGACGAAAAATATAAAAAGGCGGCTGCAATACTACGCCAACAAATTGCATGGCAGCCAAGAAATAAGGTTGGTGGATTCTGGCATAAGTTAAAATATCCTACTCAAATGTGGCTTGATGGTTTATACATGGCTGCTCCTTTTTATGCAGGCTATGCAAGTACAGCACCATCTCCATCAGATTTTTCTGATATTATCAACCAGTTTATTTTGATGGAAAAATATAGCCGTGATGCTACCACAGGTTTATTATATCATGGTTGGGATGAAAGCCATTTACAAAAGTGGGCTAATCCCAAAACAGGGCAATCGCCCGAATTTTGGAGTAGGGCCATGGGTTGGTATATGATGGCATTGGTAGATGTATTGGACTATATTCCAGTTAACTATCCACGTCGCGCTGCATTGATACAAATATTACAACAGCTAGCAACTTCGATTGTTAAATATCAGGATCAACAATCTGGAGTTTGGTGGCAAATAACCAATAAAGGATTACAGCAAGATAATTATCTAGAATCGTCTAGTACAGCCATGTTTGTGTTTTCACTTGCAAAAAGTGTTCGTATGGGTTATCTTCCCCATAGCTTTCTACCTGCAGTCTGGAAAGGCTATCATGGTATGATCAAAGCTTTTGTAGCAACTGATCATAATGGATTGCTACATTATACGAAGGCCGTTGCTGGAGCAGGCTTGGGTGGTATGCCTTATAGAGATGGCACCTATGCCTATTATGTATCTGAACCCAAACGTGATGATGATCTGAAAGCAATTGGTCCATTTATACAGGCATGTATTGAAATTGATAAATTAGCTAAAAAATAAGATTGATATTTTATAGATTGACCCCTTTTCTAAATAGACCTGCATATTCCACGCAAAGTGAGCCACTATTCCGCTGAAACTGAGCCACCCGCTGTAAGGGTATTTTAGGATTAAAATTGGGTAGTTTTCAAAAAAATCCACGCAAACTGAGCCACCTTTTGT